>Ga0114993_10003966_pt1 | contig 15034 bp, 13 predicted proteins | sample ArcticOcean_MG_C_FD_87042 | JGI IMG/M metagenome (GOLD analysis project Ga0114993, IMG submission 87042) | Marine microbial communities from western Arctic Ocean - ArcticOcean_MG_CB2_150 | ecosystem: Environmental > Aquatic > Marine > Oceanic | place: Arctic Ocean: Canada Basin | collected...
AACATTAGAAATACTTGATTTTTTACCTCTTGCAAATGTTGATTACTCAGGCGGAATTATAACTACTGACTGGTATAATGAAGGAACATCAGCTGATGAATCTATTAAAATTACAGTACGATTTTTAACAAATGAAATAAGATCAGATGGACTAAGAATTATTGTTCATAAGAAACGGTGCAATATACAACAAGTATGTAGTGTAAAAAAAGTAAACTCAGCATTAGAACAAGAGCTTCAAGTTGCTATTCTTAAAAAAGCAGTTCTTTTTGAAAAAGAATTTAATCAAGGTAAGAAAAAATTCAAAAGAAATTCAGTAAAATAATTAACTTAATTTCTAAATAAAATTATTTTTAAGACATGGAAAGATACAACATAAAACATGTAGAAGAAAAATGGCAAAATATTTGGTCAAAAAATAAAATTAATTCTGCTATTTTAGATAAAAATAAAAAAAAATTTTATTGTCTAGAAATGTTTCCATATCCTTCTGGAAAAATACATATGGGTCATGTTAGAAATTACACAATTGGAGATGTTTTAGCACGGTACAAAAAACTTCAAGGATTTAATGTTTTGCACCCAATGGGTTGGGATTCATTTGGTTTGCCAGCTGAAAATGCAGCTAGAGAAAATAATTTACACCCTAAAGATTGGACTAAAAAAAACATTGAAACTATGAAAAAACAATTAAAACTTCTGGGCTTGTCAATAGATTGGGATCGAGAAATTTCTACTTGTGATCCTGAATATTATAAACATCAACAAGAATTTTTTATAGAATTGTTTGAGAAAAATTTAGTTTATAAAAAAGATACTTATGTAAATTGGGATCCAAAGGAACAAACTGTTTTAGCTAATGAGCAAGTAATTGATGGTAAGGGATGGCGCTCAGGTGTTGTGGTGGAAAGAAAGAAACTCTCACAATGGTTTTTTAATATTAAAAAATTTTCACAAAATTTACTAGACGAAATAGAAAAACTAAAAAATTGGCCTGAAAAAGTTAAACTGATGCAAAAAAATTGGATAGGAAAATCTTTTGGATGCGAAATTAACTTTCAAATTAATAAAGAAATCAAACCAAACGTAATAAAAGTTTTTACAACAAGACCGGATACCATATTTGGAGCTTCTTTTCTTGCCGTCTCTACCGATCATCCAATTACAAAGAATTTTGAAAATAATCATGATTTTCAAGTATTTAAATCAGAGTGTTCTAAAACAGGAACGACTGAGGAAGCTTTGGCTAATGCTGAAAAAATTGGTTTTAATACTGGTTTATTTAGTCAACATCACCTTGATGACAAAACAAAGTTACCAATTTATATCGCTAATTTTGTTTTAATGGATTATGGAACTGGAGCAATATTTGGTTGTCCTGCACACGACCAAAGAGATTTAGACTTTGCAAATAAATATAAACTTAAAGTTCTGCCCGTAGTTAAGCCAGCAGACATAAAAACTACTAAATTTATTATAAAAAATAAGGCTTTCACTGATGACGGTATATTATTTAATTCTGATTTTTTAAACGATTTAGATGTCCCTAAAGCTATAGATAAAGCTATAGAAGTAATAACAAGAAAAAAAATAGGTGAAAAAAAAATAACATTTCGTCTTAAAGATTGGGGAGTATCAAGGCAGAGGTATTGGGGCTGCCCTATACCAATTGTGTATAAACAAAATGGTAAAGCGATAGCAGTTGAAAAAAAAGATTTGCCTATATTGTTACCTGAAAATGTAGATCTTAATGTAACTGGTAATCCTTTAGAAAAACATTCTACTTGGAAGTTTACGAAACTTTCTACTGGAGAAAAAGTTGTTAGAGAAACCGATACACTTGATACTTTTGTAGATTCTTCGTGGTATTTTTTAAGATTTTGTTCACCTGGATATAAAGATTATGGATATAAAATTGATGACCTTAAATATTGGATGCCGGTAGATCAATATATAGGAGGTGTAGAACATGCAATTTTACATTTACTGTATTCAAGATTTTTTATGAGAGCATTAGCTTTTAAAAATGAAAAATTTACTTATATTGAACCTTTTGAAAACCTATTTACTCAAGGCATGGTTTGTCATGAGACATATAAAAGTGAAGATAATAAATGGCTATATCCAGATCAAATAGAAAAAGATTCTGATGGAAATTTTTTTACTAAAAAAAATAAAAAAAAAGTTATATCTGGTCCTTCAGAATCAATGTCCAAATCTAAGAAAAATATTATCGATCCAGAAGAAATGATCAATGTATATGGAGCAGACTCGATTAGATGGTTTATATTGTCTGATAGTCCACCGGAAAGAGATATTCAGTGGTCGTTAGATGGAGTTTCTGCTGCTTATAAGTTTATACAAAAAATATGGAAATTAAATACTGAAATTTTAAATAAACAAGATTCTAATTCAAAATCTGGAGATGCTGCGCTAGAAAAAGCTGTAAATAAAGCTGTGTATAATATAACTAAAAACTTAGATAATTTTCAATACAATGTTGTGGTGGCTAACATACATGAAATATATAATTTACTTTACGAACATGTTGTTAATAACAAAACTTCAAACAAAACTTTAAAAAATGAATGGGAAAAAATAACAATGATATTAATGCCGTTTATTCCACATCTAGCAAGTGAATGTTGTGAGAAAATAAGCAAAAAGTTTTATTGGCCTAAATATAAACCCGGATTATTAAAAGATGAAAATTGTATAATAATTATCCAAGTAGATGGAAGAAAAAGAGGTATGATCAAAATGGAAACAGAATCTAAAGAAATAACAGTTATAAAAAAAGCAAAAGAGATTGATAATGTTTTAAAGCATATAAAAGATAAAATAATAATAAAGAATATTTATATTAAAAATAAACTAATAAATTTAATAACAAAAAAATGAAAAAAATAATATATTTTATAATTTCGTCCCTGATAATGATTGGCATCAATGCTTGTTCTGGATATAAACCAATATTTAATTCATCAAATATTAATTTTGAAATTTCTGATTACCTAATAGAAGGCGATGAAATATTGGGCAATCAAATTTATTACAAATTACGCAACTTATCAGAAAAAAAAAATAATGTAGATGCAAAAAATTTATATATAAAAATTAATGTATCTAAAAATAAAAGTGCTGCAGCCAAAGATAAAGCAGGAAAAACTTTAGAATATAAGATTCAGTTAAATACTAAATTTTTAGTGAAAGATTATTTGACTGATAAAGAATTATTGAATCATACATTTACCAGTTCTGTAATATATAAAGTTCAAGATCAATACTCTGAAACAGCAAAATTAGAAAATAAATCCATAAACGATTTAACAAAGAAAACGTACCAAGATTTATTGACTAAACTAATAGAGAATATTTAATCATGATAGTTAAAAGCTACGAAGTAAAAAGAAAAATATCATCTTTACTCAATTGTAGTTTTTTTTTACTTTACGGTGAAAACTTTGGATTAAAAAAAGATATTAAAGAATTTCTTAAAGAAAAAATAAAAGCAAATAGTGAAAGTATAGAAATAATATCATTCTATGAAGATGAAATAATTTCTAACGAGGAAAACTTTTACAATATGATTTATTCTGGATCTTTATTTAGTGAAAAAAAAATCATAACTATTTATGAGGTGTCTGATAAAATTATTAAAAAAATAAGTGATATTTATGAAAAATGCCCAGAAAATATAATTTTGATACTTTTTTCTAAAGTTTTAGAAAAAAAATCTAAACTGAGAAATTTTTTCGAAAAAAATGAAAAAACAGTTTGTATTCCTTGTTATTTAGACAGCGAAAAAGATTTAAATATTATTGCAAACGCTGAGTTAAAAAATAAAAATATTTCACTTTCTAGAGAAGCTATAAATTTATTGATAGAAAAATCTAATGCTGATCGACACAACTTAAAAAATGAAATTAATAAAATTATAGCTTATGCACTAAATAAAAAAAACATTGGAATTAATGAAGTTAGATCTCTTATAAATTTTTCTGGTGATTATAAATCTGAAATTTTAATAAATGAATGCTTGTGTGGAAATATTTCGCAGTACAAAAAAGTTTTAGCTGAAATGTACACAAATACAGTAAATCAAATTTTACTATTAAGAATTTTAAGCAACAAAATTCAACGTTTACTTAAAATTAAAGAACAGGAAAATAATTCAGGTAATCTTGATAACTTAATTAATTCGTTGAAGCCTTCAATTTTTTAGAAGGACAAACCTTTGATAAAAAAGCAATTAACTATTTGGAGCTTAGTTGATCTAAAGAAAATTGTTCTACAAGTTAATAATATTGAACTTTTGTGTAAAAAAAATCCTCAAATATCTAAAATAATCTTTTTTAAATTTTTTTCAGAAGTTTGTGTGAAAGCTAATAATTTTTCTTAATTGTATTAATTAATTTATCAAGCTGTTCCAAGTTATGATATTCAAATGAAATTGTTCCCGTATTATTTTTTTTGTTATTAATTGAAACACTTAAGCCAGTTTTTTGCTCTAAATCCTTTTGTAGGTCTAGAACATTTGAATCTTTCTTAATTACTAATTTAAATTTTTTATCTTTGAATTGCCTAGCTAAAGCTTCTGACTGTCTTACTGAAAGTTTTTTTTGAATTATTTTTTTTGCTATTTCTACAGAATTATTTATACCAATCAATGCTCTTGCATGACCTGCTGATAAATTTCCCTGCTGAACCATCAATAACACATCTTCTGGTAGAACAAGTAACCTCAAAGAATTTGCTATATAACTTCTGCTTTTCCCAATAAATTGAGATAATTTTTCCTGATTATAATTAAAATCGTCTACTAGTCTTTTGTATCCTTTTGCTTCCTCAATTGGATTTAAATCCTGCCTTTGTACATTTTCTACAATAGCGAATTCTAAAGATCGAACATCATCAATGTCTAAAATTACTACCGGAACTTCGTGTAGGCCAGCATTTTGTGACGCAAGCCATCTTCTTTCACCGGCAATTATTTCATACTTTCCTTCTGATAATTCCGCGGGACGAACAATAATCGGTTGGATTACACCTCTTTCTTTTATCGAGCTTGTTAATTCTTCTAAACTTTCTTTATTAAAATATTTTCGCGGTTGAAATTTATTTCTAATTAAATCTTTTATTAAAAGTGTGTTTGTTTGAATTTTTTTTGTAGAATCACCGAGCAGAGATGACAATCCTCTACCTAAACCTCTTTTTAAACGACTCCCACTCATTAAGCTGCACTCTCCATAATGTTTTCTTGTTTTATAAATTCTTCTGTAAAGCTTAAATACGATTTACTTCCTGAGCATGATTTATCATATATTAAAACAGGAGCACCATGAGATGGTGCTTCAGAAAGTCTAACATTTCTTGGTATAACAGTTTGATATACCTTGTTTTTAAAAAATTTTCTTGCTTCAAGATCTACCTCTGTAGAAAGTTTGTTTCTTTTATCGAACATTGTTAATAGCACTCCCCTAATATCTAATTCTGGATTTAGCTTTATTTTTATTCTATCTATAGTTTTCATTAATTGACTTAATCCTTCCAATGCAAAAAATTCAGCTTGTAAAGGAACTATTAATGACTTTGCAGCAACAAGAGCCATAACTGTTAAAAGACTTAAAGATGGAGGGCAATCTATAAAAATGTACGAAAAATCATTTTTTTCGCTATTAATATATTCTTCCATTTTATCTTTTAATAAAAAAGCTCTCCTGCTTTCACTTGCCGTCTCAACTTCTAAGCCAGACAAATCAACATTTGAAGATACTATTTTTAAATTATTTATTTTAGTATTTTTAATAGACTCTTCAAAGTTACAATTACCATTTAATACATCATATATTGTTTTTTGATTTTCATTATTTGATATACCAAATCCTGTAGTTGCATTGCCCTGAGGATCTAAATCAATTACTAAAATTTTTTTATTTTGTAATGAAAGTGCAGTAGCTAAATTTATTACTGTTGTTGTTTTCCCTACTCCGCCTTTTTGATTTATGACTGATATAATTTGAGTATTTTTCAATTTATTTTCTTTTTAATTTATTAATTTCTATAATAATCGAATCATTACTAGTAACACTTACTCTTTGTTTATACTCAATATCCCAAATTATTGAAGCCTGAAGTAATTCATTTTTGCCAGTTTTTCCTAAGAATATAAGTATTTTTTTCCAATTTTCAGCTTTTTTGTGTATAAGTTCTAAAATTGTCTTTAATGGTTTGAATGCTCTAGCTATAAACACATCTTCTGATAATTTTTTTGAACTAGCAAAAATATTTTCATTGATCACTTCGACATCAAGATTTAATTCATTAGCTAAATTTTTTAGAAATTTTACTTTCTTTATACTTTTTTCAATTAATTTTATTTTTAAATTAATTTTTCTATCCCTTGCTAAAATAGCTATTATCAGACCAGGAAATCCAGCTCCTGAACCCATATCCAATAGATTTATATCATTTTTATCAATAAAATCAATTACTTGTGCGCTATCTAAAAAATGTCTATGCCATATTTGTTTAGCAGTTGATTTTCCAATTAAATTTAAACTTTTGTTAGCTTCTATGAGGTTATTTTCATATTTTACTAAACTACTGATTGTTTCACGTGAAACTTTAGTTAATCTACTGAATGTATCTATTTGGATATTTCTATCCATCTATGCTCTTTTAAGTCTAACTTTACCCTTTTTAACGTATGCTAGCAAAATATAAACTGCAGCTGGTGTAATTCCATCAATTCTAAGAGCCTGGCCCAATGTTGTTGGCTTTATAAGCTTAAATTTACTTTTTACCTCATTAGATAAACCTCTTAATTTGGAATAATCAATATTATTGGGTATTATAAGGTTCTCATCCCTTCTGAATGCAATAATATCAGCCTGCTGTTTTTCAATATAACCTGAATAATGGGCACTTATTTCGAGTTGCTCCTCTTCATCTCTTGATGCTTTAGGTATTTTGTGCCAAATCGACCTCAACTTGTTAAATGATACATCCTCTCTTGATAAAATTTCGAAGGCCGATCTTTTAACCCCGTCTTTTGCAATCTTAATATTAAATTTTACTGCCTCGTTTGGAGAGATTTTAAGGGTTTTTAAACTATTGCTTAACTCATTAATTTTGTTAATTTTTTTAGTATATATTTCAGCTCTTTGGGACTGAACTAACCCTATATTAATTCCTATCTGAGTTAATCTTGTATCAGCGTTGTCTGCTCTCAAACTTAATCTGTATTCAGCGCGAGAGGTAAACATACGATACGGCTCAGAAACTCCTTTAGTCACTAAATCATCTATCATAACTCCGATATAAGCTTGAGCGCGATCAAGAATTAATGGTTCTTGTTTTTTAATTGATAATGCAGCATTAATTCCTGCCATGAGGCCTTGGGCTGCGGCCTCTTCATAACCTGTTGTTCCATTTATTTGGCCTGCTAGGTAAAGGGATTTAATTTTTTTAGATTCTAAAGTAAAACTTAACTCTCTAGGGTCGACATAATCGTACTCAATAGCATATCCAGGTCTTATTATACGAGTTCTCTCTAATCCTTTGATTTTACTCAATATTTCATACTGCACATCAACAGGCAAAGACGTGGAAATACCGTTTGGGTAAACAGTATTATCATTTAAACCTTCAGGTTCCAAAAAGATTTGATGACTCGTTTTATTAGAAAATTTTACAATCTTGTCTTCGATAGAAGGACAGTATCTTGGTCCAACACCTTTGATGCTTCCTGAATACATTGCGCTTTTTTTTAAATTCTTTTTTATGATCTCATGAACTTTTTTATTTGTATAAGTAACTCTGCAAGCAATTTGTTTGCTGTAAGTTTTTTTTGTTAAAAAAGAAAAATATTCTGGGTCAATATCTGCATCCTGTTTTTCTAAATTTTCATAATTAATTGTAGATCCGTCAAGTCGTGGTGGGGTTCCAGTTTTTAATCTTCCTAATTTTATTTCAAATTTTTCTAGCTGTTCACTTAATCCGGTAGATGGTTTTTCATTGTGTCGACCCGCTGGAGTTTTTTCATCACCGATATGAATTAGACCATTTAGAAAGGTTCCTGTTGTTAAAATCATTTTTTGGCAATTTATTTTTTTTCCTGACTTTGTGTGAAATCCAACTATTTGATTTTTTGTAAAGATGAACTCAATTACAGGGTCAGAAAAAATCATTAAATTACAATAGCTTAGTAGCGCTTTTTGCATGTATTTCTTGTATAAAGCACGATCTGATTGAGTTCTGGGACCTCTCACTGCTGGACCTCTGCTTCTATTTAATAATCTAAATTGAATTCCTGATTTATCAGCTACAACACCCATCACACCATCTAGAGCATCAATCTCTTTTACTAGATGACCTTTGCCCAAGCCTCCAATAGCGGGATTGCAAGACATTTCTCCTATAGTTTCAATTTTATGAGTGAACAAACCGGTGTTAACTCCCATTCGAGCTGAGGCAGCAGCAGCTTCGCATCCTGCATGACCTCCACCAATTACCACTACATCAAATGACAAATCATTTTTCATAGCATGAATTTATAGATGATATATGTATTTACAAGCTGCTTGCTGGTTTATTTGCCAATACAAAAATCGTTGAAAATGCTACCTAATAGCTCCTCTACATCTACTTTTCCGACGATCATACCTAGGTGTCTTGTGGCTAATCTTAAATCTTCGGCAGCTTTATCAAAATCTTTAAATGATTTCTTCTTTTGAAATTTCTCTAAATGCTGAACACAGTTAATTAAATTTTGTCTGTGCCTTTCTCTAGTAATCAAGATATCTTCTGTTGTGGTAAATTTATTTTTTAATTTACTTTTTATTTTTAAAATTAGTTTATTTAAATTTAAATCTTTTTTAATAGATATCAAAATATGATTATATTTTTTAAATTTACTATTTATTTTTCCTTTTATTAAATCTGATTTATTTACTACTAGGATAGCATTTTTATTTAATAAAACCTTAAAAACACTAGTAAAATCAGCGTTTTTAGCAGATACTATAATTAGCCTTAGATCAGCATCTTCAGCACGATTTAAAGCTATCTTAATTCCTTTTTTTTCTATTTCATTTCTTGAACTTCTAATTCCCGCTGTGTCGGAAACTATAACTGGATACCCATCAAAATTAAGATGGGTTTCTATTACATCTCTTGTTGTGCCAGCTATCTCAGAAACTATCGCAACATCCCTTTTTGAAAGATAATTTAATAAGCTAGATTTTCCAGAATTTGGTGGTCCTATAATTGCAATCTTAAAACCTTCTCTTATTCTTTCGCCAACTTTTTGATCGTTTAATGTTTTTTTAATTTCTTTTAAAACGTTGTTTGTTGTTTTTTGTATTTCCTTAATAATGTTTTTAGGAAAATCTTCATCTGGAAAATCAATTTTTGCCTCAACATGTGTCAAAACTTTTAATAATTTTTTTCTCCAAGAATTAAATTTATCTGATGACGTGCCGCTCATAATTTTAATAGCTTGCCTTCTTTGTATTTCTGTTTCTGATGAAATTAGATCTGCAATACTTTCAGCTTTTAATAAATTTATCCTGCCATTTTGAAATGCTCTTTTCGTAAATTCACCTGGTGCAGCCAACCGGCAATTATGAATTTTTGATATAGCTAAATGCATTTCGTTGATAACCGCTCTGCTACCATGGACATGGAATTCTGCTAAATCTTCTCCTGTGTAGCTATTTGGCGCTGGGAACCATATAATTACACCTTCATCGATTAGTTCTTTTTGCCCATTTTTGCTGAATTTTTTAAGTGTTGCCATTTTAGGAGTTGGTAATTTTGATCCTGTTAAGCTTTTAATTACTTTAGATGTTTGTTTGCCTGATACCCTTATTATGGCAATGCCCGATATTCCAGGTCCAGATGATAATGCGTATATTGTCATTTTTAAATAAACCAAGGATATTTTTTACCAATATTTTTTAGAAATTCGCGATATGGTAAATACTTTTCAGCTGGATGCTTGTAAATTGGTTTTCGAATTTGAAGGTAACTTGTTGTTTTAGAAATTATATCTTTTCTTTTATAAAACTCTAAACACTTTTCATCCCATTCTAATTTACAAAATTTCATTAGCTTTTTTGATTCACTTTCTGGATCATTAGTAAATTTTTCAAATTCTAGATCATATATAAAATCTGGATTGTTTTTCCTGAATTTGTCAATTGTTTTAATGTAAATATCGAAGTATCTAAAAATATTATCAACATTATGTGCCCATGCTAATTCTGTTAAATTATTTTGTAAAATTGACATTATAGAGGCCAAGTAATTTCTTTTACAATTTATTATTTTTGCATTAGGAAATATTGATTTTATTAAGTTCAAGTAAAAAAAATTATTCAGAGATTTGTCGGTAAATATATTTTTATTTTCCTTTCTTATAAGTTCCTTTTCTTTATATTGATTTATAAGTTCGTTCCTAATTACGTCTACATTACCTAAATTAGTATTTTTGTTTTCAAGGATTTTTTTGTTTATAAAATTCTCTAGAACTGCAATTTCTTCTCCCATACAAATAGATTGTTTGCCTGAACCTAGTATTTTTTCTACTAAAGTAGATCCACAACGCGGTACACCAACTATAAAAATTGGTTTTACTTCATTTTTAAATTTACTATTAGAAATATTTAGAACTGCATAATTTGATACATTTGGTACATTTTCAAAACAATATTTTATACCTAATTCAAATTTTTTTTTTTTAGTATCAAAATAATTGCTATGCGCTTTTATCAAAAAATTAAATTCTTTTTTATAATTTTTTCTTCTTCTTTCATATCTGGCTAGTAAAAAATTACCAAACGCTATATTCATTATATTTGATCTTTTTTTAATAATCGCATCAATTTTACTTTCATTAATTGAATCCAAAAAATCGTTACTTAATTCACTTAAATAAAAATATTGATACAAATTTTCAGGTTCAATTTTTATTGCCATTTGATGAGCATTTATTGCTTCTTTTAATTCACCTAGCTCGGTATAAGATCTTCCTAGATTATTATAAGCACTAGCATGATTGGGATTTATTTCGATTGCTTTTTTATAACACTCTATTGATTCTTTATACTTTCCAAGCAATCTAAATATTAGACCAAGATTATTGTGTGCGCTCGGAAAGGTAGGTCTTATTTCAATTGATTTTTCATAACTCACCTTAGCTTTTTCATATTCTTTTAACTCTGAAAGTAAATTGCCTAATGTGAAAAAAGCTAAAGCATAATTTGGTTGAATTTTAATTGTTTTTTCTAAATATTTTTTTGCTAGATTTAATTTTTTTGATTCATAATAAATAATTCCAAGATTATAGTTTGCATTAGTGTGGTCTGGATTAAACTCTAATACTTTTTCATAATAGCTTATAGATTCTTGAATTTTACCTAATTCTTTGTATGCTGTCCCCAAATTATTTAAAATTGTTGTGTTCTGAGGTTGAATACTAACTCCTCTGTGTAAAAGTTTTCTAGCTTTGTCAAAATTTTTATTTATAGCATTTATATTTGATAACAAAATTATTGAATCAAAATGGTTTGAATTAATATTTAATATCTTGCTACATAAAATTTCTGCGCTTTTCAGATTTTTTTCTTTGTAAAATTGAAGAGCCTCAAAAAATATTTCTTTGAGAGATTTATTATTTGTATTCATTTTTCTAAGTAATATAGTAATAAAAGGATGATAAAACAAATATCAATTAAAACTAAATTTGGCTGGATATCAGCATACGAAGACAAGGGTAAAATATTTAAAATTAAATTTGGAAAATCAAATAAACAAAAAAAAAGCAAAGTGCTAGAAAATTTTAAAATAAATTTACTAAATTTCTTCACAAAAAAAAAGCAAATTCAAATTCCATATAAACTAACAGGTAATAAAATCCAAAAAAAAATATGGAGAGACTTAAAAAAAATTAAAAAAGGATATACTTCAACTTATGGAGAAATAGCAAAAAAAAATAAACTTTCGCCTAGACATGTTGGAAAAATTTGCAGTCAAAATAATCTTTTATTATTAATACCTTGTCATAGGGTAATTAAATCTGATGGTGGTTTAGGAGGATTTTCAGCCAAAGGTGGAATAAAATTAAAAAAAAAACTACTAGAATTTGAAATGAATTAAAAATATTAAAATTAATTTGGTTTATTCATTGAGATAAAAAAATCAGCATTATTTTTCGTATTTCGTAACTTAGAAAGGAGAAATTCTATCGCTTCCATGGTGCCCATAGAACTAAGTATTTTCCTCAAAACGTTCATCTTAAGCAAATCATCATTCTTGAAAAGCAATTCTTCTCTTCTGGTACCTGAGCGAGTAATATCAATAGCTGGGTAGATTCTTTTATCAGAGATTTTACGATCTAATATTAATTCACTATTACCTGTGCCTTTAAATTCTTCAAAAATAACCTCGTCCATTCTGCTTCCAGTGTCTACCAGTGCTGTTGAAATAATTGTCAGAGAACCTCCTTGTTCTATATTTCTCGCCGCACCAAAAAAACGTTTTGGTCTTTGAAGTGCGTTAGCATCTACGCCACCTGTTAAAACTTTACCTGAGCTTGGAATTACTGCATTGTAAGCTCTGCCTAATCTTGTAATGGAATCTAAAAGAATTATTACATCTTTTTTATGTTCTGTTAGTCTTTTTGCTTTTTCTATAACCATCTCAGCTACAGCAACGTGTCTTGTTGCCGGTTCATCAAATGTAGAGCTAATCACTTCACCTTTAACTGATCTTTGCATATCAGTTACCTCTTCTGGTCTTTCATCAATAAGCAAAACCATTAAATAACATTCTGGATGATTTTTTGCGATCGAGTTTGCTATATTTTGAAGTATAATTGTCTTACCTGCCTTGGGTGGAGAAATAATTAAAGATCTTTGTCCTTTACCAATTGGACTAATCAGATCGATTAATCTTGCGGTTTGGTCTGGTTTTTTTTCTACCTTAGTTGTTTCTACTTCCATTTTAAGTTGAGAATCTGGGTAAAGAGGAGTCAAGTTTTCAAATGCAATTTTATTTCTAGCTTTTTCAGTAAGATCAAAATTTATCTTATCTACTTTTAATAAAGCAAAATAACGCTCTTGGTCTTTGGGAGCTCTAATTTCGCCTTCAACTGTATCTCCAGTTCTTAATCCAAACTTTCTTATTTGGTTTGGGCTGACATAGATATCATCAGGTCCAGGTAAATAATTTGATTCGGTTGCCCTTAAAAACCCAAAGCCATCTTGCAAAATCTCGACTGTTCCCCCTCCTATTATTTGTTCATTTTTTTGTGCAAATTTTTTTAATATCGCAAATAAGATTTCTTGTTTTCTTAGTGTACTCGGGTTTTCTACTTCGAGCTTTTCAGCTTCCGTAATAAGTTCTGCAGGAGATTTTTTTTTAAGTTCTTCTAAATTCATATGTGGGGTGTTTGTTGCTGAGAGTAGTTTCTTTAATATAGTATCTTTTTAAAAAATTACAAGACTCATAATGGTTTAAAAACTACTACTAATATTATGCCTATTAGTAAAATAGTCGGTATTTCGTTGATAATTCTATAAAATTTAGATGAATAAGAGTTATTATTTTTACTAAATTTTCTTAAACATTGAAATAAAAAAAAATGATAAGCCGTTAAAATAATAACGAAACACAGTTTTAGCTGGAGCCAAAAAAAAGCAAGGTTATCTAAACCAATAATATGAATTAATAATAGTCCCAAAATCCAGGATATGATCATAGCTGGATTCATAATATAAATAAAAAGTCTTCTTTCCATAACTTTAAAAGTTAACATCAAATCTTCAGATTTATTATTTTTAATAGCCTCGCTATGATAAACAAAAATTCTAGGTAAATACAAAAGTCCTGCCATCCATGAAATGACAGCTATTAGGTGAATTGATTTAAATAATAAATAGGTATTCATTTCTTAATATTTTCCTTTTTCTTTAGCGCTACTATAAAATATTTTGGACAATTCTTTATTTGCTTTTATACGCAATGCTACATCTTTTTTACTCATTAATTCAACTGGTCTTTTTGTGTGTTCGTGATATTTAAATATATCTATTCCTCTTGCTTGTTGCACATAAACTTTTCCAATTACTTGCTCAACATTTGCCCCAATATAACTTTGAATAACAAATCCAATTCTTCTACTATTGCTTCTGTTTGGAGTAGAGCCATGAACAATCATTGGATGATGAAGTGATAATTGACCAGCCTTAAGTTCATTGGGGACCGTATCTTCCAATGGAACATTTTGAACTGTTTGACCTCGAGTTAATAGATTACTTTTGTTAAATATATCTTTGTGTTCTCGAATTTTTTCTTTGTGAGTACCAGACCACATTCTCATACAGCCATTCTCTTCATTTGCATCTGTAATCGCCAACCACGCAGTAACCCAATTATGTGGTTCAAAACCAATATATTTTGCATCTTGATGCCAACTAACAAAACCTTTGCTGTCAGGATCTTTAATAAATAATGTTGTCCCTCCAACTAAAATATCTTTTCCTATAATGCTTTCAACAACATCTAGGATTTTAGAATTGTGGCAAACTTTATCAAAAACGGGTGAGATCATATGAACATAATTTCTTCCAAGTCCATCTAACTCGGTTGGCCATCTTTTTTCAATTTTTTCTATCTCTCTTCTAATTTCGTTTGCTTCATCTGATGTCAAAACATCAATTGGCGCTACATAACCATGATCATTATAATCTTGAAGTTGCTTAACAGTTAAGCTAGTCATTTTTTTATAAACCTAGACATGGACACTTTGAATATTTATTAGGACACGTTACTGAAGAAACAAAATTACCTCTTGTTTCTTTCTCCACAACTAACTCTGTAAGGCCCTTAATAAAATTCTCCTCGATTCCTAATGCTGGTACTCTTTTGTAGAAACTGCAACCATTTTCTTCAGCTAACTTTTTATATTCTATATCTAATTCTACAAGTGTTTCTGAATGTTCTGACACAAAAGCAACTGGAACTATAA
>Ga0114993_10003970_pt1 | contig 15023 bp, 14 predicted proteins | sample ArcticOcean_MG_C_FD_87042 | JGI IMG/M metagenome (GOLD analysis project Ga0114993, IMG submission 87042) | Marine microbial communities from western Arctic Ocean - ArcticOcean_MG_CB2_150 | ecosystem: Environmental > Aquatic > Marine > Oceanic | place: Arctic Ocean: Canada Basin | collected...
AAAAAAAAAAAGAGAACACAATCAACTTTGTCCAAACAAATTAAAGTTGGCTTAGATAAAATAAAAAATAGATCAAATATCTTTATAGCATATGAGCCTATTTGGGCTATAGGAACTGGAATTATTCCAAAATCAAAAGACCTCTTTGAAACAGTTAAGTTTATTAAAAGTAAATTTAAAGATAAATCAACGAAAGTTTTATATGGTGGTTCTGTTAATCCTCAAAATATAAAAGACCTAAAAGAAATTAATAACATAGATGGTTTTTTGATTGGTGGAGCCTCACAAAAGTCTAAAAAATTTATTGATATAGTGAAAAAAACATATAGTTAATCCTCATGGAAAATATTTTATTAGTATTGAATTTAGTACTTGCGGTAATTTTGGTACTTTTAATACTTCTTCAGAAATCTGAAGGTGGAGCACTTGGAATTGGTGTTTCACAAGATAATTTTATGTTTTCTAGAACAGCTGGCAACTTCATGACAAAAGCTACCGCTGTAGTTGCAACTTTATTTATAATTTGTAGCCTTGCATTAACAATAATTTCTAGAGGAGAGTTAGTTCCAACCTCATCTGTATTAGATAAAATTGAAGAAAAATCAGACGATATACCTGAAATTCCAGAAAATAATAATTAATACTTTTCAATTTGTGAATTTATAACTATAAGGTAATTCCATGGCGCGATATATATTTGTCACCGGCGGCGTGGTCTCATCCTTAGGTAAAGGTCTTTCTTCTGCATCGTTAGCTTATTTACTTCAATCAAGAGGTTTTAAAGTAAGACTTAGAAAGTTAGATCCATATTTAAATGTTGACCCAGGAACAATGAGTCCTTTTCAGCATGGTGAAGTTTTTGTTACAGATGATGGTGCAGAGACAGATTTGGATTTAGGTCATTATGAAAGATTTTCTGGAATATCTGCAAAAAAATCTGACAACATTACAACAGGAAAAATTTATAGTGATGTTTTAAAAAAAGAACGCAAGGGAGAATACCTAGGTAAAACAGTTCAGGTCATTCCACATATTACAGACCGTATAAAAGAATTTATAAAAGATGATGTAGCTAAAGAAGATTTTGTGATTTGTGAAATAGGTGGAACAGTCGGTGATATAGAGAGCCTTCCATTTGTTGAGGCTATTAGACAATTTTCAAATGATGTGGGTAAAAAAAATACTTTATTTATACATCTTACTTTAGTTCCATACATGAAGGCTTCTGATGAAATTAAAACTAAACCAACACAACATTCTGTAAAAGAACTAAGAAGTATTGGTATTCAACCTGATATAATTATTTGTAGATCTGAAAGACCAATTCCTTTAGAGCAAAGAAAAAAAATATCTTTATTTTGTAATGTTAATATAAAAAATGTAATAGAAACTGTTGATGTCAAAACTATCTATGAAGCACCTATTAGTTTTAATAAAGAAAATTTAGATAAACAGGTTCTTGACTATTTTAAAATTAAAACAAGAAAAAAAGTTAATTTAACTCCTTGGAAAAATATTACAAAAATTGTTTTAAATAAAAAAAAATCTGTAAAAATTGCGATTATTGGTAAATATGTTGATTTAAAGGATGCTTACAAATCTTTAGATGAAGCATTAACTCATGGTGGCATTTATAATAATTTAAAAGTTGATTTAGTAAGAATTGACTCTGAAAAATTAAAAATTTCTGAAATCAAACAAAAACTTAAAGGAGTTTCAGGAATTTTAATACCAGGTGGTTTTGGTAAAAGAGGCACTGATGGAAAAATAGAATCAATAAAATATGCAAGAAAAAACAAGATTCCATTTTTAGGCATTTGTTTTGGCATGCAAATGGCAATTATTGAATTTGCAAGAAATAAACTTAATATAAAAAAAGCTACCTCAAGTGAATTTGGTTCAGGAGGTATACCCATTGTTGGATTAATTAATGAATGGAATAAAAATGGAAAAATAATTAAAGGTACCAATAAAGATTTGGGAGGAACAATGAGACTTGGTCTTTATGAGGCTAAACTAAATGACAATTCTTTGATTAGAGGAATCTATAAATCTAAATTCATCAAAGAAAGACACAGACATAGATATGAAGTTAATATTAGTTATAAAGATGTATTTGAAAAAAATGGTATGATTTTTTCTGGTTTATCACCTGATAATAAGTTGCCTGAGATAATTGAGCTAAAAAATCACCCATGGTTTGTAGGTGTTCAGTTTCATCCAGAATTTAAATCTAGACCTTTATCACCACATCCTTTATTCTCTTCATTTATCAAAGCAGCAAAAAATCATAAATGAAAAATATTAAAGTAAATTGTGAAAATATAGAAATTTCAAATAATAATAAAATTTGTATTATTGCAGGTCCCTGTCAACTTGAAACCGAACAACATGCTATGGATATGGCTGGCAAGATTAAAGATATTACCTCAAAATTTAATATGGGCTTTATCTATAAAACATCTTTTGACAAAGCTAACAGAACAAGTCTGAAAGGCAAAAGGGGTGCTGGTCTAGAGCAATCTTTGCCGATTTTTGATAAAATAAAAAAAGAACTAAATATCCCAATTTTAACTGATATCCATAATGCAGAACAGTGTACTGTAGTTGCTAACCATGTTGATGTACTCCAAATTCCAGCTTTTCTATGTAGGCAAACTGACTTATTAATTGCTGCTGCAAAAACAAATAAAATTATTAATGTAAAGAAAGGGCAGTTTCTTGCTCCGTGGGACATGGTAAATGTAACAAAAAAAATTTCTGAATCTGGAAATGATAATATTTTAGTTACTGAGAGAGGTGCAAGTTTTGGTTATAATACTTTAGTTTCAGACATGAGATCTTTACCTATTATGGCAAAAAATGGGTATCCAGTAATATTTGATGCAACACATTCCGTTCAACAACCTGGAGGTCTTGGAGAAAAAAGTGGTGGACAAAGAGAATTTGTAGAATATTTAGCAAGAGCAGCAGTTGCCGTTGGTGTAGCGGGTGTATTTATTGAAACACATCAAGACCCAGACAATGCACCATCAGACGGACCAAACATGGTTCCATTAGATAAATTGGAAAAATTATTATTACAACTTTTTGAAATTGATAATTTAATTAAAAAATAAATGAGCAAAATATTAAAGATAAGAGCTCGTCAAGTTTTTGACAGCAGAGGAAACCCTACAATTGAAGCAGAAGTTTATTCTAGATATTTAAGTGCTTCAGCTATATGTCCATCTGGAGCATCCACTGGAGCATATGAAGCTTACGAAAAAAGAGATAAGAGTAACAAAAAGTATTTAGGTAAAAGTGTTTTGGGTGCAGTTAATATAGTTAATACAAAAATTTTAAAAAAACTAAAAGGTCAAAATATTCATGACCAAGAACGTATTGATACTATTCTAATAAACCTTGATGGAACAAAAGAAAAAAGTAATTTAGGAGCAAATGCAATTTTAGCAGTATCAATAGCAGTAAAGAAACTTTCTGCAAAAATTAAAAAGTTACCATTGTATAAAACATTTCTAGTCAAAAAAAATTTTCAATTACCTTTTCCATTAATGAATATTATTAATGGAGGAGCACACGCTAACAATGGACTAAGAATCCAAGAGTTTATGATTAGACCTGATAGAGCTAAAACTTTTTCTGAGGCAATAAGAATTTGTTTTGTTGTAATCAATAATTTAAGAGATTTAATTAAGAAAAAAAAATTATCCACATCTGTTGGAGATGAAGGGGGCTTTGCACCCATGATTAATAATAATGAACAAGCACTAAATTTGGTTGTTGCAGCTATAAAAAAGTCAGGTTTTAAAAATGGCAAGGATATATCGATTTGTTTAGATGTTGCAGCTAATGAATTGTATAAAAAAAACAAATATTCAATTCATTCAAAAAATTTTATTTCAGTTGATCAATCTATTAAAAAATATCAAAAAATTATTGATAAATATAAAATTAAATCTATTGAAGACCCGTTTGCTGAAAACGATTGGATCTCATGGAGTAAAATGATGAGATCTATAAAAAATGTTCAAATAGTTGGTGATGATCTTTATGCTACAAATTTAGAGAGACTTAAAAAAGGTTTTTTAAATAATTCTTCTAATTCAATTTTAATTAAACTGAATCAAATAGGAACAGTTTCTGAAACTCTTGAAGTTATCAAATTTGCACAAATTATTGGGTATAAAACAATTATTTCTCATAGATCTGGAGATAGTGAGGACACTTTTATTGCTGATCTTGCCGTAGGTACAAATTCTAATCAAATTAAAACAGGTTCTTTAGCAAGATCAGAGAGAGTTTCTAAGTATAATCAACTAATACGCATTGAAGAAGATCTTGGAAAAAGTGCTAGAATGAATAAAATTAAATAATGTTCAGCATAATTAAAAAAAACTATTTTTTATTAATTTCAACTTTTCTAATACTTTATTTTTTTTTTAATTTACTAGATGGAGAAAGAGGTCTTTTTTCATATATCAAAAAAAAAGAAATTTTAATCACTTTGCAAAATGAAAAAGTTAATCTTAAATATGAAATTAAAGACCTTGATTATAAAAATTCATTATTAGATGAAAGATCTAATATTGAAAGCAATCCAGCAGCTTTAGACTATATTGAAATATTAATAAGAAAGAAATTTTTATTTGTAAAAGAAGGCGAAACCCTTTATATAATCAAAAATAATGACAATTAAACCAAGACATCCTGAAAAAGTTAACAAACCACTTAGTCCAATTAAAAAAAAACCAGAATGGATAAGGTCTAAATTAACTAATAGTAAAGAATTTTTTTTAACCAAAACTATAATTAATCAAAATAATTTAGTTACAGTTTGCGAAGAAGCGAACTGTCCAAATATTACTGAGTGTTGGAGTAAACGACACGCAACTTTTATGATCATGGGAGACACATGTACAAGAGCGTGTGCTTTTTGCGATGTAAAAACTGGAAAACCTGAAAATTTAGATCCATTTGAACCTTGTAAAATTTCTAATGCTGTAAATAAATTAAATTTAAAACATGTTGTGATAACTTCTGTTGATAGAGATGATCTTGAAGATGGTGGTTCAAATCATTTTTTTGATGTAATTACCGCTATAAGAAAAAAAAATCCAAAAACTTCTATTGAAGTGTTAACTCCAGATTTTTTAAGAAAAGGTAATGCTTATAAAAAACTTTTAGAAGCAGATTTGGATGTTTTTAATCATAATATTGAAACTGTACCAAGACTTTATTTAAAAGTTAGACCTGGAGCTAGATATTTTGGTTCTTTGGAACTTTTAAAAAATGTAAAAAAAATTAATAAAAAAGTTTTTACTAAATCAGGTTTAATGGTTGGTCTTGGTGAAGAAAAAGATGAATTAATTCAAGTGATGGATGATTTAAGATTAGCAGAAGTAGATTTTTTAACAATTGGCCAATATTTACAGCCTTCAATTAAACATCATCCTTTAGAAAAATATTATCATCCAGATGAATTTAAAGATTTAGAAAATATTGCAAAAGCCAAAGGTTTCCTATTAGTTTCATCTTCACCCTTAACAAGATCATCTTATCATGCAGATGAAGATTTTGCCAAATTACAAAGAAATAGACTAGAAAAGAATAATGCCCAAAGCCTCTGTTAAGAGATTAATTGAATGCAATAAAGAGCAATTAATTGATTTAGTTTTAGATATTGAAAGTTATCCTTCATTTATACCTTATTGTTTAGATGCAAAAATTTATGAAAAAAAATTAGATGGAAACTTAACCATAATAATTGCAGATTTAACAATAGGTAAGGGGCTATTTAAGGGAACTTATAAAAGTGATGTTAGATATAACAAAAGTGCAGACAGCATCCATGTTACTAATATTGAGGGACCACTTAAGTATTTAGACAATATATGGCTTTTTACTCAAAAAGATAAAAATACTAAAATATCTTTTGACATTGATTTTGAAATTGAAAATAAATTTTTAAATATCATAATGACTAAATCTTTCCAATATGGATTGGATAAAATAGCTGACTCTTTTCAAAAAAGAGCGAATGATTTATTTGCGGATAAATAAATATTATATTCCACAAATAACAGATTATATTGCCTCAAGACTATAAAATTAGATAATTTTTTTTATCATTTTTAATGAAGCATTAACAGCTGCTTTTTGAATTGATATTCTATTCTTACCTTTAAATAGATTTTCTTTAATTATTATTTCTTCTCCTTTTTTAATGCCAATATAGACTAACCCTACAGGTTTTAATTTTGTTCCACCATTAGGCCCAGCAATACCGGTTATCGATACTGATATATGGGCCTTACTAATTTTACTTAAGTTTTTAACCATAGATAGACAGCATTCTTTGCTTACTGCTCCAAATTTGCTTAATTTTTTTTTTGGTACTTTAAGAATATTTATTTTGGATTTATTTGAATAAGTAATTAGGCCCAAGCTAAATACTTTTGACGCACCACTTATGGAGATTATTGAACTTGATAAAAGTCCACCCGTACAAGACTCAGCAAACGATATCTTAAGTTTTTTTTTGATTAACTTTTTAATAAGTTTATTAGCTAGATTTTTCATTATAATACGTAACTTTTAACAATCATAAAACAAACAAGTGTTAGAACAACATAAAATCCAGCACAAATATCATCCATAATTACACCAAAGCTATTCTTAAAATTTTTATCAAAGAAACTTACTGGAAATGGTTTCAAAATATCAAAATATCTAAAAAGAATAAAAAATATAGTATAGTAAATTAACGCTTCTTGGTTTTCCTTTGTTGTCCCATGAGAAATTTCATAAATGTATATGGGTATAGATTGACCTAAAAACTCATCAATTATGATTTCATTTGGGTCTTTATTTTCAGTATATTTAATATGGATAGAAATTGCATAAAAAGAATAAATAAAAATAATTATTAATCCAATTAAAATTATATTTGACGAAATATTATAAATATGGAACATGCAATAAAGAATAATAGTTGTTACAAGAGAGCCAAAAGTTCCCGGCATAAATTTAATTTTACCCAAGCCGAACATTGTTACAAATAATGAATTGAATGTTTTAATCATATTTGACCACCGAAGCAATTACGTCACAAGCGATAGCTTTCTCCTTTCCAATTAAACCTAATTTTTCTGTTGTTTTACCCTTAATATTAATTTGTGATTCTGAAATATCACAAAGTTTCGCTATGCAACTAATAATAATTTTTTTAAATTTTTTAATTTTTGGTTTTTGAGTAATGATATTTATGTCAATATTATTAATCGAAAAATTATTTTTATTAATTTGTTTAATTATTTTTTTTAATAAAATTGTTGATCTAATATTTTTAAATTTTTTATTTTTATCTGAAAATTTTTCACCTATATCACCCATTGAACATGCACCGAGAATAGCATCAGTGATAGCATGTAACACTGGATCACCATCTGAATGACCTAACGTTCCAAGAGGTGATGGTATTTTTACTCCACCTAAATATAATTTTTTCTTTGGAACCAATCTATGTACATCAAAGCCAATTCCATATTTTATTGAATTATTAATTTTGATATCAGAATAAAATGTAATTTTTTTATTATTAACCTCTCCATTTATTATTTTTATTTTTTTTCCAGCTTTAACAAATAGATTTGCATCGTCTGTTACCTCTGAATTTCTATCTTTTTGTAATTTAAATAATTTCGTATAATTAAAAGCCTGTGGTGTTTGAATAAGGTAAATATTATTTCTTTTTAAATTTATAATTTGATTTAATTTTTTTTCTTTTACAGAATCTGTAGTTTTAATAGCAGGTATCACACAGTCATTTGATCTTAATTTTTTTGTAAGAGTATTTAATAATTTTATTGAAAAATTAGGCCTAGCAGCATCATGTATCATTACATTTTTAACTTTAAAATTTTTAATACTATTTAATCCTTTATAAGCAGAATCAGCCCTTGTTGTTCCTCCTTCAATAATTTTGATATTTTTGATTTGAAGTTTTTTAACAAACTTTTTGTGTTTTTTATTAATAACTAATACTATTTTATCAAATTTTTTATAGTTCTTAGCTTTATCTATAGAGTGAAGTAATAAAGGTTTTCCTCTATATAATTCATAGGGTTTAGGGATTTTAGAATTAAATCTTTTACTTTCTCCACCTGCTAGTATTATAAAACAATTATTCATGATTATAAATTATAATAGTCTACTTATCTCATAATGATTAATTTTATCAAAAAAAACATTCTAATCACATTTTTATTTATAATCACTTTATCTTTAGGTTTTTTAACTTTTCTAACATTTATTGATAAAAGTTTTATTGATTTAAGTGACGCAAATCTTCAAATTTTGTTAATTATTAATATATTTTTATTAGCACTACTTTTTATAATGATTTTTTTAGAAGTTAAAAATTCTTTAAAAATTGACATTGACATAAGTGGTTCTAGAGCGAATAGAAAGTATATAACTTTTTTTGCATTATTTACCCTTATACCGTCAATTTTAATTTCTTTATTTTCATTATTTCTATTATCTTTTGCTCTTGATAAATATCTAGATAAAAAAATAATAACATCTGTAAACAACTCATATGAAATTGCAGTAAGTTATGTCGAAGAAGTAAAAAAGAAAACCCAATCGGAAATTATTTTAATTGCATATGATCTTAATAAAAGTGCTAATTTTTTAAAAACTAATATCAATCAATTTCAAAATTTTCTTAAAACGCAAAAATTAATAAGACGAATGGACGAAGTTCATATTATTGATGGTGACGGAAATCTTTATTTAACAACCTTAAATGATATTTCATCATATCAACCACCACTACCAGAAGCTCTTGAAATGGTATCTAATGACAAGAGACCACTTAAAATTATTAATGCTTATGAAAATCAATCAGCATCTATTATTAAACTTGAAAATTTTGAGGGAAAATATTTATATATAGTTAAATATTTAGATAAAAAAATTTCAAATTATTTAACTGAGTCACAGGAAGCTGTTAATTTTTATTACACTGTTATCAATAAACAAACTGGAATAAAAATTTCTTTCGTCTTAATCTATTTAGTAATTGTCTCTTTATTGTTATTTTTGTCAATTTCTATAGCTATAAGATTTTCATCAAGATTTTTCAGATCAATAAATAATTTAATTGTAGCATCTTACAACATAGGAAAAGGAAACTTGGATATCAAAGTTCCTGAAATGAAAACCGATAAAGATATCCAAATTTTAAATAAAAATTTTAATTTAATGATAGATCAATTAAAAACACAACAAGAAAAACTATTAATAACAGAAAGACATGATGCTTGGGAAAATTTAGCCAGAAAATTAGCTCATGAAATTAAAAATCCACTTACACCTATTCAATTAACAATTGATAGATTGAGAGATAAATATTCTGATTTAATAACAGAAAATAAAAAAGAAAGTTTTAAAGAATATTTAGAAATAATTATTAAACAAATTAAACAAATAGAAAACTTGGTAAATGAATTTTCTGATTTTGCAAGAATGCCAAAACCTATTTTAAAAAATAATAACTTAGTTTTAATAATTACGGAAAATATTAAATTATTAAAAGAATTAGATTCAAAGATAGAAATAAATTTTATTTGCAATAATGAAATAATTATATTTAACTGTGATAATGAACAATTAAGTAGAGTTTTTTTTAATCTAATTAAGAACTCAATAGAAAGTATTCAAGATAAACACAAAGATAGTTCTGATTTTAATGGTAAAATTGATATAGAAATTACTGATAATAATGATTATATAGAATTTATTGTTACTGACAATGGTATAGGATTTGAAATTTTTGCAGACAATATAAAAGATATTTTGAACCCATACTTTACAACAAAAAAAAAGGGTACTGGCCTAGGTTTATCAATTGTTAATAAGATAATAAATGATCATAATGCTTCCATTAATTTTATATCAATTGAAAATGGAGCAAAAATAATTATTAAATTTTTAAAAAATGACTACTGAAATATTAATCATAGACGATAACCCTGATATAAGAAATATTATAAATGATTTAATTTTAGATGCTGGTTACAAAACTAGACTAGCTGCAAATTACAACCAAGCATTAAAAGAAATTGATAAAAAATTACCTGATGTAGCTATTATTGATGTAAAATTAGATAAAGGCGATAATGACGGATTAGAATTATTATCACATATAAAACAAAAAAATAAAGATATTCCTGTAATTATAATTTCTGGCCATGCCAATATTGAGATGGCTATAAAATCTTTGAAATCAGGTGCTTTTGAATTTATTGAAAAGCCTTTTGATCAAGAAAGATTGATAAATTTTATTAATAGAGCTGCAGAAAACTTTAATTTAAAAAATCAAAATAAAGAATTTGAAAATAAACTTTTTTACTCATATGAAATTATAGGAAATAGTCATAATATAGAAACTATTAAAAATCAAATTGACAAAATTTCTGTTTCTGAAAGTAGAGTGCTAATTAATGGTCCCACCGGATCGGGTAAAGAATTAATTGCAAGAAAAATACATAAAAAATCAAAAAGAGAAAAAAGGGCATTTATTATTCTTAATGGTGCTTTATTGGATATAAAGAAATATGAATTAGAATTATTTGGTGAGGAAAGAAATAATGGATCAATATTATATGGATCGCTTGAAAAAGCTACGGGAGGAACTTTACTCATAGATGAAATTTCAGAAATTCCATTGGAAACGCAATCGAAAATCTTAAGAGTTTTAATAGATCAAAAATTTAAAAGAATTAACGGTGATCATGATATTAAAGTTGATGTAAGAATAATATGCTCCACAAACAGAAATATTAAAAAAGAAATTGAATTAGGAAATTTTAGAGAAGATCTTTACCACAGACTAAATGTTTTTGAAATTAATGTTGAACCCTTGAGCAAAAGAACCTCTGATATTCCAATTTTAATCGAATATTTTTCTAAAAAAATTGCTCAAAACTATAATTTAAAAAAATTAGGAATTAATTCGAATAACAGTTATTTGATTAACTATAATTGGCCAGGTAACGTTAGAGAGTTAAGAAATTTGATTGAAAGAATTGCAATTTTATCTCCTGTTTCAAGTGAAAAAATTTCTAACATCATAAAGGAATCTTTAAAAACTCCAGATAATGATAATTTTAAGAGTGAAAACTCTTTATTTGTACCATTAAAAGAAGCTAGAGAAAATTTTGAAAAGGAGTATCTAACTACTCAACTTAGAAAATTTAATGGCAATATAGCAAAAACTGCAGAATTTGTTGGCATGGAAAGATCTGCACTACATAGAAAGCTTAAAGTTCTAGGAATAAAGGAATTGAACTAAAATGAATATTATTATTTGTGGTGCCGGTAGAGTTGGTTTCACTATTGCTAAACTTCTTAGTGAACAAAGTCACTCAATAACCATTATTGATCAATCAAGTGAGGATATTCAAAAAATTGATGACTCTTTAGATGTAAAAGCAATTGTTGGTAAAGCAACTTATCCATCTATACTAGAAAAGGCCAACGCTTCCGAAGCAGATATGATTATAGCAGTCACGCGTAATGATGAAATTAATATGCTTATCTGTCAAATAGCATTTTCTATTTTTAAAGTTCCAAAAAAAATAGCAAGAATACGATCTCAAGATTATTTAAATCCAAAATTTACATCAGTTTATAATAAAGAAAATTTACCTATAGATGTGATTATTTCTCCAGAAATTGAAATTGCTAAATCTTTACAAAGAAAACTTGAAGCACCTGGAGCATTAGACAACGTCCCATTTGCTGACAAAAAAATTAGATTACTTGAAATTTTAATTAATAAAACTTGTCCTTTAATTAATATAAAATTAAATGAATTAACTAAAAAATTTCCAAAACTAGATGCAAATATAATGGGTGTTATAAGAAATGATAAGTTTGTAATACTTAAAAAAAATGATGTAATGATTAAAGATGATAAAGCTTATTTAATAATAAATGCTTCACAAATGTCAGATACACTAATTGCTTTTGGCCATAATGAAAAAATTTCAAACAAGATTCTAATTATAGGTGGTGGAAATATTGGTTTTAATTTAGCTAAAAATCTAGAGGAAACATTTGAATCTGCAAGAGTAAAAATTATTGAAAAAAATAAAGAGAGGGCAGAATTTATTGCAAATGAACTTAACAATACAATCATAATAAATGGCAATGGATTAGATGAGGATGTTTTATTGGAAGCTAATTTAGATGAAGTAGAAACAGTCTTGGCTTTAACAAATGATGATGAAGATAATTTGATGGTTAGTGTTTTAGTTGAAAAATTTACCAAAGATAAAGATGACTTAAATGGCAAAAGAACTATGGCTTTAATAAATAAATCTAATTATTCATTGTTGCAATCTTCATTAAAAATTGATGACTTAATAGATCCACGAATGAATACTGTATCAAGTATTTTAAAACATGTTCATAAAGGAACTATAGAAACTGCATATAGTATATTGGATGGCGAATATGAAATAATTGAAGCTGAAATAATTGAAACTTCAGAATTGATTAATAAAGAATTAAAAAATTCTAATTTACCAGATGAAATTAGAATAGGTGCAATTTTAAGAGATAAAGATGTAATAATTCCAAGGTCCAACTTTATATTTAAAAAAGATGATATAGTTGTATTTTTAGCGAAAAAAGATTTTTTACAAGTTGTAGAAAATATGTTTCGTATAAGTTCAATTTAGTCTTAATGAATTACTTTAAACTCATTTATTTGAGTACTTTTTGTGGAATTATTTCAATTCTTTCATTTTTCAATATTATTTACTCTTATTATTTCAATCTTTATTTGAATCTAAATAGTTATGTCTATTCATTATTAGTATCTTTATTTTTGGGATTGCTTTTTTATTTTACAAACAGAAATCAGTTGAAGATTACAATTTATGAAAAAATTTTAACTATTTTTTTGGGTTATTTTTTATTACCCTTAATAATATCAATACCCTTTTATTTCAGTATTTATAACCTAACTTTTATAGATTCTTATTTTGAAGCAATATCAGGTTTTACTTCCACAGGTTTTACTATTTTTGAAAATATTAAACATATAGATCAAAGCTTAATTATTTGGAGATCTTCATCACAATGGGTAGGAGGCCTTTATTTTTTATTTTCTATTATTTTACTAATTGATATTTTTGATAATAGTTTTAAAAAATCTTTAACTAATTTTATATCTTTTAGCAAAGCAGAAACTTTAAAACAGTCATTTAAAATATTTATTTTATACACAATATTAACTATAACTTTATTTATAATCTTAAACCTGTTTAACTTAAGAACTTTTAATTCACTTAATTTAGCAATGACAATTATTTCTTCTGGTGGTTTTTTACCATCAAATAGTTTGTCAAGTATATTAACAAGTGATACTAAAATAATAGTTTTTTCATTTCTAATGCTAACATCATTTTTTAGTATTTTTTTAAGTTATAATTTAATTTTTTTGAAAAATCGTAATATTAATTTCTTCAATGAAGATCTAAATTTATTATTTTATTTTTTAACTGTATTAATAATTTTTTTTTTATTTTTTAATTTTGAGAATAACTTTATTCATATTTTTTTATTTTTAACTAGCAGCGTTTCTAATATAGGCCTTTCATTAGACGATAGTCCAAAAAATCTATCTTTTATTTTTTTGATTTTAATAATTATTGGAGGTTCTTTTTTTTCTACAAGCTCAGGCATTAGGTTTTTAAAGCTTTATTCTTTATTTAAATACTCAATTAATGAAATATTATCCTATAGCAGACCAAAAAATATTTATATTAATAAAGTTTTATTTTCTAATATTTATTTTCAACAATCTGAAATTTATAAGTACTTTTTATCAGTATTAATCTTTATTATTTCCTTATTTTTTTTAACAAGTCTATTGTCTATAAGTGGAATTGATATGGAGAGTTCATTTAAGCTATCAATTTTAACCCTCATGAATACTGTAAATTCCTCAATATATGGCCTTCCAGTATTTAATTTTCATGATTTACAATTTTTTACTAAATTTTATCTTATATTTTTTATGATTATTGGTAGAGTTGAGTTGTTAACTTTATTAATAATTAGTAAAAAATTTCTTTTTAAAAATTAAATTCACATTATAAGTAGAATTTAATATAATTATTGCGCTCTTAGCTCAGTTGGATAGAGCATCGGTTTTCTAAACCGAGGGTCGGTGGTTCGATTCCACCAGAGCGCACCATAAATCCCTTAAAATTCGTTTATTTTTCTTCTTGAAGCCATAAATATATCATGTTTTAATTATATATATTCAAAAGAAATTTTGAATTATTTGTTAACAAATAATAATAACAAAAGGAAGAATAATGTTTAAATACGTAAAACAATTAACTTCTCTAGTTGCTATGGTTGCAGTTTTGTTTGTTTTTACAACTGAAACAATGGCCGCTAAGAAATCTAAAACACTCAAAAACACTCAGAAAAAAGGTTTTGTTAGATGTGGTGTATCTCAAGGTTTACCAGGATTTTCAAATGCTGATGCAGCTGGAAATTGGGCTGGTATCGACGTTGATGTATGTAGAGCTGTTGCTGCTGCAGTACTAGGTGATGCGAACAAAGTTAAGTTCACTCCACTAAGTGCTAAAGAAAGATTTACAGCTTTAACTTCTGGTGAGATTGACATCTTATCAAGAAACACAACTTGGACACTTTCTAGAGATGCTGACATTGGTCTAACTTTCGTTGGAGTAAACTTCTACGATGGTCAAGGTTTTATGGTTAGAAAATCATCTGGCATTACATCTACAAGTGATTTCAAAAGCGGACTTTCTGCTTGTGTTAATATAGGAACTACAACTGAGCTTAACATGAGAGATTTTTTCACTGCAAATGGTATTACATATGAACCAGTTGTTTTTGAAAAAGCAGACGAAGTTGTTGCTGCTTATGATTCAGGAAGATGCGATACCTATACAACAGATAAATCT
>Ga0114993_10003975_pt1 | contig 14997 bp, 14 predicted proteins | sample ArcticOcean_MG_C_FD_87042 | JGI IMG/M metagenome (GOLD analysis project Ga0114993, IMG submission 87042) | Marine microbial communities from western Arctic Ocean - ArcticOcean_MG_CB2_150 | ecosystem: Environmental > Aquatic > Marine > Oceanic | place: Arctic Ocean: Canada Basin | collected...
CCTCCTCCGCGTGAAAAGGCAACAGTTTTTGGAAGCTGTTTTGATTTCTTTTGAAGCTTATTAGCAATTTGAACGACTGCTTCAAGAGGAACATCATCTAAATTGCCAATACTTAAGAGAACTTGACCTTTTTCTTCTTCACTAATACGATTTAAAACTAACATCCGCTTATCACTAAATAATTGTGCGAGTGTAATGGCAATTACTCTTGGTGTTTCAGTAATTAGCAGCGCAACAAGCTGCTCATCAGTTAATTCTTCAAGAAAGGCAAAAGGCTTTTTTGGCTCATCGCTTTCTTCTTCGTCTTGAAACTTTTCACTCACAAAAGAAAAGTAAAATTCTTCCATAACTTGTTTTTTGACAGTAAAAGCAACACTATTTACTCCACGCATTGCAGCTCTTATTTTTCGTAGCTCTGTTTTATCAAGCTCTTTTACGAGATTTAAAGCTAAACTTTCACCAAGAATAGAGAATAGTATAGCCACTTTTTGTAGACCAGAGAGTCTATTATAATCTGAGATCATACGGGCCTCTTATTTTTTCTTTTTCTTCTTTTTCTTATCACCATCATCTTCAGGCTCTGGAGTGGCTGGTGCTGTTTCTGGCTCTGGTGGAGCCTCTTCTAATATCCAATCTTTCACAATTTTTGTTGCAGCTTGAGGTTGACCAACGCTCATAGAGACAACTGCTTGTTTCATATCATTTACTTCACTTTGAAGCACAGCAACATCTTCAGGGGCAGGAGTTAAAGGCGCTGCAGGTTGTACTATTGGCTGCGCTGGTGGTTCTGAAACGTTTATTTTCTCCTCACTAACACTAACTTTTTTTTTAGGTCTACGAGGAGGATACATCATCCAAGGGGGAGGCATTTGTTGTTTAGGTTTATTGATTAAAAGCATTACAAGAACAACAATAAGAATAATCACAATAGCTCCAAGGATTGAGGCAAAAATTATCATGCCGTTCTTCCCACCACTCCGAGGCTGATTATCTAGGTCAGTTTGAACTTTATCAAGCATGGCAAGTTTTTCAGATATTTGACTATCCAAAGAGGCCTTTTCTTCAATTTTTTCTTGAACAGACGACTGAGCCTGTGTTGCCGAAGAATCAGAAAGGTCGGCAGTTCCTAAAAAGGATTTAAGGTTCTGTATTTCTTCGTTTAAGGCTTGCAATCTTACAGAGTCTTGTCTGAGCATGGCTTCACGTTCTTGGCCATATGACTGATCTCGAGCAGCAGTCTCGAACTCTGCTAATTTAGATTGAAAATAAAGTCGATCTTCTTGTCGACGCTCAGCCTCAGAATCTTTATAGTTTTCTAATTCTTGTTTCCAATCAACTTCACCCAATCTTTCACGCTGACTCTCAAGTGACTCTAGCTTTTCAGCTATATTTTTAAGTAAAACCTGTTCAGCAGATTTTTCATCTCTTCGCTCCTTAAAACTAGCAGTCATGATGCTTAAAACATCGCCTCTTGGGCGGTCAAACCGTGATGCAACCATGACAACTTGACGAATATTTTCTATCAATTCTGGGGCAGCCCCCTCTTGGATAATAATGCTTATTTCCATGTTTCGTACGCTAGCCATCGATGGACGCATTTCTGTTTGAGTCCTTGAAACCACATTGTCTTCAACAGGCGAATCCATGGGAGTTGTTTCTGGATTAGAACTAGGCTCCTTGGTTGGTGGCTCAGCAGTAAAGTCAAAGCCAGGAATTGGTAAACCAACACTGCCTCTTGGCGGAGAATCTGTAGCGCTTAACATATCTTCTGCTGCTTTTAGCGATTCAATCCCACCGTTTGGTGAATATGTTGTTTGATTTTCAAAAGCACTGCTGATCTCTAGATCGACACTTACATCAATAACATATTTTCGATTATCAATTACCTTTTCAAGCGCGTCGGAAATACGTTTCCTCAAATTGTTTTCAATCATTAGTTTTTGAGCTAAGTATCCATTGGACTGTCCAAGCCCCATACTGAGGATGAGTCCTAATACAAAACCATATTTTAACAACCTATTAATCCGCTTAATCATATCAACTCCCTTAATCATCTGAATTATTATTTATCCTCTGAATTGGCTTCTGCTCGTCCAACAGGTCCACCACGCGGCGCTAAAAAAGTAATTTCTACTCTTCGGTTTCGCGATTTTTGCTGAGGGGTAGAATTATATTTTTGTACCAATTCTAATGAAATCACCTCAGTGTTTTTTTTATCTCTAGGAACAAATTCCCCATAACCAACTGCTTCTAATCGCGTTGGTACTACATTTAAGCCTATCATTTGTCGAACTACAGCTGCAGCTCTTGCGCTAGATAGTTCCCAATTGCTTGGGTATTTAACTTGAAGGGCTTTTGGTAGCTGATCGCTATCAGTATGTCCTTCGACCGCTATTTGGAAATATGATTCTTCCACTGTTGGTAAAATCTTTTTTAAAATATCTAAAAATTCAGGCTTAGTTTGCGCAGATCCTGATTGAAAACTTATATCAGAAGATATTCCGATGGTAACACCTTTGGGGCTTGTGGTTACTTCAACTGGTTTTTCACCGGTAGTTGGATCAGCTGCCATTTCTTCAATCATTTTTTGGGCAGCTTTTTGAATATCGCCAAGGGACATAGATTGGTTATCAAGCTCTTCTTTTTTCCCAACAGACTTACCCATCCCGTCAGCCATATTTTCTAGTTTAACAGGATCAATAGTAGATATTGCTGCCAATAGAACAAAAAATGCAAAGAGTAATGTCATCATATCCGCAAAGGTTCCAAACCAGCCGGGTAAGCCTTCCTCGACTTGGTCTCTTCCTTTGTTTATATATTTTTTTATTTCTTGTGGCGTGGCGGCCATTAAATTTATCCTTCTTCTTTTTTCCATTCTTTAGGCGGAATAAAGGAATTTAGTTTTTCTCGAACTATAATAGGGTGTTTCTTTTGTTGGATCAAACGCACGGCTTCAACCTGTAAGTTTTGCACTGTACTTGAAAAGCTAATACGAGAGCCTATTTTTTCTGCCATAGGTAGAAAAAATAGGTTAGCAAAGATAGCACCGTACAATGTGGTAATTAGAGCCGCTGACATACCTGCGCCAAGGGAGTCTGTCCCTCCTTCGCCAAAACCAGACAACATAACAACAAGCCCAATTAGCGTTCCGACCATTCCCCAAGCGGGAGCCATTGTTCCCATAGATTTAAACAAACCCGCCTGTGTTTTTTCACGTAATTCACGGTAATCAATTCGTGTATTTAATATTTCACTCATTTCTTCAAGCGACATTCCATCTACGACCATTTGTACGCCATCTTTAAAAAAGAAGCTTTTGATATTAGTAATGTGATTTTCAAGATCACCAATTCCTTTTCGGCCAACTTCAGATGCTTCTACCGCTTCATCAACAAGACCTCCAAGAGAATCATCATTTCCTTTGAAAACAGCACCCATAGCAACTCCGAGTTGCAAAACATCTTTTAAAGGGAAAGCAACGGCAACAGAAGCAACCATTCCTCCAAAAACAATACCAAAACTTGAAGCGGACCCAAACATCCCAAAATCAGGAGTCATTAATAAAATACTCCCAACAATAGAAACTAATCCCAAAATAATACCTACAATAGTTGCAATATCCATAATTAATCCTCAATCATACTAGTTGATTTCAACCGGTTTTCATGTAAAGCTTTTAAGACATTTCGAACATCATCGTACTCAGGATCCATGCGCAATGCAAGGTTCCAGTTAATGGTTGCTCGTTGAACATCTCCAAGCTTATAATAAATAGACCCTCGCCTAGCATAGGCCAATGCTAAGTTTGGATTAAGTTCTAACGCAGCTTCAACCTCTTGTAATGAAGCTCTATAATTACCTGCATAAAAATAACGTAAAGACCTAGAAAGATGGCGCAGCGCATCATTCATTTTTTGTTCATCAACATTATTATTTAAACGAATAGCTTTTAAAGAGTCTTCTAAAAACTTAGAGTGTTGTTCCATTGCTGCAAGTCTAGTCATCAGATTGCGCATCTCATTAGTCATTAACCCCATAGAATCTCGAAGCGTATTGACTGTATAGTCAGCCAACATTAACGTTGTGTCTAGTTCAGCCATATTGATCGGCCCAAGAGGGGAGGGAGAAGGACCGCTGCCTGGAGTTTTGATGGTTGATCCGCGTGGCGCTGTAATTTCAAAACCAAGCGTTATTCCACTATGGCCTTCCCAATATCTATCTTTCCATTTCGGTAATTTTTCTATGTGGGTGAACCCAAGGTTCAGGCGATAATCCGAGGTAAGGGGGATGCGGAGTCCCACATTGATGCCATTACCATCAAATTCACCCACAATATCTACACCACCCCATTTTTGAAGATAGGGTGTATTTAAAATAGCTCCTGCAAAAACACCAGCGGTTGTTCCGTTGGCCGGAGCTGAAAGCGACGTATCGATTTGTACAGTGTCTATTGCACCAAAGCCACCCGTACCAAAACCTATAAACATGTTCGTATTATAATTTCCCATAGCTTTTTCCGAACTTACTACGCCAAAAAAAGAAAGCTCTTTGGTGTCAAGCCTGAAGCCACCTGTATTATTTTCAAATACAATGTCTTGAAGTCCAACAGCAAACGAGACATCATTTTTTACAAAAACACGCTTTTGAAGATGAAAGCCAAATTCAATTGGTGCACGGTAGGTAGAAACTTCTAGGTTGGCCAATCGAGTAGTGTCTCCGCTCTTTGCAGTTGAGAACCCAAATGTCCACCCCGAAGAAGTTTCTGCTGAAAAGTATGCCCCCCCTGCAGTGTTGAAAGGAGCAAGATTATGCAGTTCAGAGCCAAACCCAGCAGTAAATAAATAGGGGGATTGTTTAACGGAGGTGAAAGGAATTTTCATCATGGGCCCTGGGCGTAAATACGCAACACGAGTTGCACTAAAAACAGTCGTAATTAAAAGGATGAAAAATAAAGGAAATTTTAAATATGACCTCATTGGATACTATCTGATTTTTTTAATTCTAATTGCGCCAAACGTAGATATTCACTTTTTGGATAATTAGAGACTACATTTGTAAAAGCAGTAAGCGCTTGGGTTTCATTACCCATTTTTCTATGCAATAGCCCTTTTTGTATTAAAGCATCATCAATTCGAAGACCACCATTAGAAGTTATTTGATTTAATAGTTCAAGTGCTTTGATATATTGTTTGTCTTGCTGGTAAGAATCTGCCATCCAATATAATATATTATCTACAGTTTTTTCTGGAGCGTCTTTTAACGCCAAAGAAGAAAATTTCTTTAGAGCAATTTTATAATCTTCTCTCTGATATGCAAAAACACCAGACATGTATGCTGAATGATCAAAGTTTACAGTTTCCTTAGAAACTTCTTTAATCTCACCGAAACTCATTACGACAGAATCTTCTTCTGGTTGTTGTGCTATCGCCATTGTTTGAGTCTTTGATTCTTGAATATCTGAAAGGTCTTGTCGTAGTTGTTTGTTTTCATTCCTTAGTTCATTTATTTCAGAATGCAATGATGACTCTAGGTTCTTTATTCTGTCATTGATTCGATCAAGAGAGGTAAGAAGCTCGTTACTAGAAGCCATATAGACTGAGCCGCTCTCTACTTTTTTAATTTTAAAGGAAACTTCTTTGGAGGGTTTATCGACCAATCGACTATAGATTTCAGACCCTTTGGCCGGCTCAATCACAATCCCAAGATCTAGAAAAAAAATTTCAGATAAATCTGATTCTTGAGCGTTTAATAAGCCTATTAAAAAAATGGGAATTAAAACTTTATTTACTGACTTTATTATTTTTCTCGTCAAGGGTCTAGCTTTCACTTATTCGTATTCTTCCCAATCAATGACATAAGAATAGCCAATGAAAGAACCAAAATCATGAGGGACATACAATTCAAATGCGCCAGTAGCACCCGGAAGTAAGGTCGCATCCGTTGTTATCCCAGAGTCAAACGTATGATACCCGCCTCTTACAAAAGTTGTAAGGGCCTTTGTTTCGCCACTCCAATTTTTACGAAAAACAAAATCAACTTTTACAAAATCTGACCTACGGCCGCCAATATTTTTAATTTCACCATTAAAAACAATATTGCCTTGCGCGTCTTTCTTTTCACTAATATTGCCCATAAGAACACAGTTTGCAGAATACTTCTTTGAGGCACTGCGCTCAGAAGAAGTATATTGTGGCTCAGCTAGTTTTGGCATAGGAGGCGGAGTGTAGCTATCTCTAACTTGCTCAGGTACATATTCAGCCTGTTCTTCAGTAATTACATTATCAACAATACGAACTACACCCTTACGATTAATTATTAAGTAACCAACTAATGTTTCAACTTTTATTGATTCTTCATCTTGATAAACAATTTTACCAAAAACAGTAGAGCCATTTTTCATAATGATCTCTTTAGAATAGATTGCAAGTGGGTTAACCCACATTTGGCTTAAGGCTTTTAAGTTCTCTAATTCTTCATTCAGGTATTTCAATTCGGCGGTCATTTTTTTTATTTCAAAACTTAGTTCATTCAAAATATAATCTTTGCCGGGGTCTGGCTGGAAAGCAAGGGGTTCAGAGGTTGCGTTTTGCGTTGGGACCTCAATAGCTCCTGGAGCTTCCTCAACAGTTTTAGCAGCCAAAGTAATATCACCAAGTTTTACATTTTTTTTTGATACCTCAACCGGTGAGCTTACTTTACCAGACTCACCACCATCTGCTTCAAGCGTATAATTACCTGGCGGGACTTTTTTAAGCTTGAAATCCCCCTTTTTGGATGTTTCATCACGGTTAGATTCTGTCCCATCCTCACTTAAAAGTAAAATAGTAATACCTTTTAGGCCATTACCGTCACTATCAATTAAAGTCCCTGAAACAGTACGGGGCTTTTGTGCGAAAAGCACAGATGAAAAAAGGGTAATAAGAACCCCAATAAATACTTTGTTTAAAATGCTTCTTTTTGCCATTTATCTTTACCTCGGAATGTGTGGCACTTAGAGTTATAAGCCTATTAGGCACAGAAAGTTTAACTCTGCTCTATTCTTGAATCAAGTCAAAAATAGAGGACAGCACGAAATCTTAACTATCTCTAAATTTACTATTTCCAAAAATCCTCATATGTTTTTTTTCGATCCAGAAGAGCTAAGCGTGCAGATTCAGCCTTTGTTCGCATATCACTTTCAAGATACATGCTGAGTGCTTTGTCATAAGACTCTAATGGGAGCTCAAAATCCATCTCATCTTTCTTTTCATACGCTTGACCTAGCCAATAATATGGTGCGCCCAATGTATCAATTAGAGCCGCTGCCTTGGCAAAGGACTGTATTGCGTCCCACTGCCCATTTTTATGCCCTTTTTTATGATATTTTTTACCCTCTTCAATCTTGATAAAATAATTTGCACGTTTATTATTTGGGTCAAATTTTATTATAGATATATAATGACGGGGGTCATTATCGGTTTTAGCTAAATTAAGATGTGCTTCTACTATAGCATTGCGCAGCTCAATATCATCAGGCCTTTGCGCTATTAATGAATCTGCATTATTAATTAATGCATTAGGGTTAATTTCAGCCAGTTTAGATGGACTAGGGGCGCAGCTAATAATTATTAGGAAAAGAAAAGTCAGGTAGAATGTTTTATTATTCACGCTAGCCTTCAAACCAAAAGAGAGCTTGATTGTTTTCAAAAGACTTATAGAGTTCTTCCATAGACTCAACTGCATAATATCTATCTTGAATCTCGCTATAATTAAAACTTGTCATTACTATTTCTTCAATATCGTAAGAAATAATTTTAGAATTATTTGATAAGCCTTTTGCGCATTTTATAATATTCATTGTTTCATCAAAAGATGAAATAATCCCCGATCCGTAGATTTCATAATCAATATCATTTTCTTTTCTTCGAAAATGATTTGTATCAGGATTGCATTTAATAAGTCCAAACTCATAGGTCCACCAGGCAAAATTCTGCAACCGCCGAAGGTTGTGTGAAACTAATTCAACCCCAAGCCCGCGCTCATCTTTTAATATCTTATCACCAAGAATCCCAACCTTATGCATAAAGTCTGCGTAGGGTTTATTCATTAAAAAGGGGATATGCCCTTGGATATCATGAAAAATATCTGGCTCTGGAGTATAACCTTCTTCATTTTGAATATTTTTCTCTGAATATTTTTCTTCAAAACGTGGGGACTTTCTAATTATATCTGTAACCGGGAATTTTCTATTTGCATTAAGATCAAAAAACAATTCTTCGGTTAAAAATCCAGACACTGGCACTAATTGCCAATCAGTAGAGTTTTCTATTAAGGGAGATATTGCATCAAACTCAGGAAAGCGATCTTTCGGGATCGGAAGTGTCTGCATACCAAGAAGGTATTCTTTACAGACATACTGATCAATAAGCGGAACTACATTAATAAATAAATCTTCCCAAATACGGTTTTCTAAATTTGTCACATCATTATATTTTTGAGGTTTGAAATAATTATCATGAATACCAAAAATATGAATACCAGACATTGATGTTGGCGAAATATTTTTAAATAATTTGTCGTATTTGTTTTTATTTTCTAACATTTTAGCCTATAAATATAAAAAAATTTATAGCTATTACTCACCAAAACCAAACATAGGTTATCGCGCTATTTTTTTTACCTAAGTCAGGATCATATGGTGAACCGCATTCTGCTCGCATATTTGCAGAATCACGATTAAATAAATCATAATCCTCACCATAAATTACCGCTTGAAAACGCCCATCTTGACTTTGACACCATTCTCTAACACTTTTTTTTAAGGCGCCAGTACCGTGCCCATGAATTATTTTTAGTACACGCACCTCACCTTTATAAATGCTTTCACTCACCTTTATTTCAAGCTCTGACAATGCACGGTCCAAAGAAAAACCTTTATGACCAATATCTATAATCTTAAATCGCGCTGACATTTTAACTGTAGAGTTTCCGTAAACTTTCTCTTCCAATAAAAGGATTAAAATGGAATACATAATTTTAGGTAGAACGGGTGCAAAGGTGTCCCGCATCAGCTTGGGTACATGGTCTTACGGCGGGGCAAATACGGCGGGTAACAATCAGCCTGTTGGCTGGGCGGGGCAAGCAGATGAAGACAGCCGGCTAGCTTTGCAGAAGGCTTATGAATTAGGGATAAACCATTGGGATACAGCCGATGTTTATGGAGACGGTCGCTCTGAAGAAATCATCGGCTCCATGTGGGATAACATCCCTCGGGATGATATTTTTCTTGCAACTAAAGTAGGTTGGGATATGGGACCTCATGGCCACTGGTATCACCCGGATCATATGCGTACTAATATGGAGCGATCTCTTAAAAATTTGAAAACAGATTGTGTTGATCTCATATATCTCCATCACTGCAACTTTGGTAAACAGGAACAATGTTTTGATGATGCCCTAGATATAGTTTGCAGATTTAAGGAAGAAGGGAAAACGCGATTTATAGGACTGTCCGATTGGTCTTCAGACAAGGTCATGAGTTTTATTGAGCGCGTTGACCCGGATGTGATTCAGCCCTATCGCAATGTAATGGATGATACTTATGAGGTCAGCGGACTTAAAAATTATGTGGAAGCAAATAATTTAGGCATTTGTTTTTTCTCGCCGATCAAGCATGGGTTGCTTACGGGGAAATATAAAGAGCCGACCTCTTTTGAAACGGGTGATTTCCGTGCCACAGTTAAAGAATTTACCAATCAGGAATTGATTGAAAAAATGCAGGTCAACAAAGAAAAACTGGAAGAACACTTTTCGGATCACCCCCAACCGGTGATGCATGGATTGGTTGATGCTCTATTAACAGATGCGCCAACAGGGTGCGTACTATTGGGTCAGCGGAATGTGGAACAGGTTGAAGCAGCAGCTCAACTGGGCGAGGCCCTATCTAATGAAGATGGAGATTGGGTGAACGGATTGTATAAAGGATAAATATTGGGATGATATCCTTTAAATAATTTTCTGAAAATAATTAAAATTATTCATTTGGATAATGAAGCCCAATTTGCTCTCTAATTTTATCCATCGATCTCATTACAGCAATACTTTCGCTATGCGGCATAAGCGGTGACTCAATTAACCTTGAGCTAACACAACGAGAAAACTCAATCGCCTGCTCACGTAATCCATGCCCTTTATAGTTATTTGGATATTCAGTTTTAGTACCATCATGAAGTACAACCCGCATTGCAGCTGGATTGTAAAAGGTCCGATCAATTTCTAACCATCCATTAACACCAGAAACAATAGCTCGGCAAGGTGTAGAGTTCCTTAATGTTGTATTTAAAATGGCGTGAGCGCCATTTTTATATTCAAAAATTGCGGATGTTTGTTCATCTACGCCTTTATCAGTTAAATTTGATTTAGCTGTAATCTTATCTGGAACTCCAAGGATTAAATGTGCAAACGAAACCACATAAATCCCAAGATCAAGCAATGCGCCACCTCCAAGTGCAGGCTCCCAAAGACGAGGATTATTAGATTCTGATAGGCGTTGTCCGTGATCTGCTTGTAGGGTATGAATATTGCCAAGGACATTACTCTCAATAATTTTACGTACTATTTCTATATGAGGTAAAAATCGAGTCCACATTGCTTCAATGAGAGTTAATTGATTTTGAGTTGCCGTCTTAACCATTAATTCTACCTCACTAGTATTGATGGCAAATGGCTTTTCGCAGAGCACTGGTTTCCCGGCATCTAATGCCAAAAGAGTATGTTCTACATGAAAGTTATTTGGGGTCGCAATATAGATACCGTCCAGATTGGGGTCTGCCACCAATTCTGAATAACTGGCATAACCAATACAGTTAGAATATTTAGATGCAAAATTTTGCGCATTAATAATTGTACGAGATCCTACTGCAGCTAAGCTATGATCCTTTAGATAACTCAGATCTTTCGCGAACGCATTCGCAATACCTCCAGTACCAATGATTCCCCAATTAAATTTTGTGTTCAAAACACTATTTGTTATTTATTAAAATCATTTTTAAATCTACGAATTAACTCCATAAACAAAAACCCCCACGAATACGGGTTGCTACAATTTAGAGAGGAGCCTCGTAAAAATAGATTTAAGTTAATGGATTAACTATTAGTCGCCGCCATTTCTACCGCTGACCAGACTCGCCAGATATTCTTATAGCAAATCTTTTCAATATCATCTTCTGAATAGCCTCGTTTCAACAAATGAAAAATGAGGTTAGGGTAAGAAGCGACATCTTTGAGTCCGTAAGGGAGGGAATCTCCTACGCCGTCATAGTCTGAACCAATGCCCACATGGTCAATGCCAGCCAATTTCACGACATGATCTATATGATCCACTACTTCCGTAATATCAGCGTACATGGGATTTTCTTCGTTCACTTTTTTTGCATAGGCGATAAATGTTTCATCGTCCTCTTTTAAATCATTTTCTTTAGCATATGCTTCGATCTTTTCACCGTTAGCTTTGCGCTTATCCTGGGACACCTGTGTCACAAAAGATGAACCATAATTGATTTGAATAACACCCCCATTATCTTTCAGGCGTTTGATCTCAGCATCGCCCATATTACGTTCCCAGCCCGGCGTGAAATGACGGCAGGAAGAATGGGATGCAATTACCGGAACATCGGTCATATCCATCACTTGGTTTATTACCTCATCGGTCACATGGGAGATATCAACCATGATCCCAACACGGTTCATTTCTTTTACAACTTTTCTACCAAAGGGGCTTAGCCCACCCCAGGTATTTGTTGTATCGTAAGATGAGTCGCAAATTAAGTTATCTTTTCCGTGCGTTAGTGTAATATATCGGATACCGCGATCATAAAAATATTTAACATTAGATAAGTCATCTAAGATAGGGGCACCATTTTCCATTCCCATTGGTAGAGCAATTTTTCCATTCCCAAAAATACGGTTTACATCTGAAACACTAAAGGCCACTTCAAATTTATCTGGATGGTCGTTTGCAATTCGATGTACAAGGTCAATAAGAGAGTCTGCTTTTTCTTTAGCGCCACCTGTTTCTTGGTATGAAGAAGGGACATAGATTGACATAAAAGGAGCATCTAGCCCACCTTCTTTAGCTCTGATATAATCAAAATCACCGCTCTCTGTTCGTACTGATAAATCTTCATATCCATCGTTTAATCGCCAAGGGATATCAATGTGTCCATCCGTAATTATAAATTTATGGGCAAGTTCGTAAGCTTTTTTTCTTAATGTTGCATCATCACTACAGCCTAGAATAAAAATCCCAATAACAATCAATAATAAATGTTTCATATACTTCATTATTTTCCCTTTGTTTATTAATTTGGAGTTAAAAGAAAACCACTGTTAAAGTTTTTGAATGGATAAATAATTAGTGGTCCCCGTGGTTCCCATTGGTACGCCACCAGTAATTACAAACTTGTCACCATCTTTTAAAAGTTTAAACTCTTTTAAAACAGAAATGCATAAATTGGGTACAGCTTCAACATTCTCATAGTTGTCTACCTTAATTGGGTTGACGCCCCAAATAATTTGAAGTTGCCTAACAATCCTATCAAAGGGGGTTAATGCAAAAATTTTTGCCTGTGGATGGTAACGAGAAATCATTCTAGCTGTACTGCCACTATGAGTCATTGTCATTATTACTTTAATATCTAAATCTGCTGAAATTGAACAAACAGCATGACTTATTGCATCGGCGGTTTTGCTCACCTCTTCAGGGATTGAATCTCTAGCTGTATCTGTAGCTTGTTCCGTTTCTTGAATGACTTGATCTAATGTTTTGACCACCTCAATTGGAAAGTTGCCAATAGCTGTTTCACCAGTTACTAAAAGTGCATCAACACCATCAAAAATTGAATTTGCAATATCGCTCACCTCGGCACGGGTTGGTGTTTGACTTTCTATCATCGATTCTAATAGTTGTGTTGCAATTACTACAGGCTTCCCTAAAGCTCCTGCGAGTTTAATAATTTCTTTCTGTGCCAGCGGAACCTTAGCCGCAGGAATTTCAACGCCAAGATCGCCCCTTGCAACCATAACGCCATCAAAAGCTTCAACGATAGATTCTAAATCATTTAAGGCTTCCCATTTCTCAATCTTTGCCATAACGGGCAAACGCTTACCAAATTCATCCATAATTTTATGCACATATGAGATATCACTTGAGCTTCTTACAAAAGATAAAGCAATCCAATCAGCGCCAGAATCCAAAGCCATTTTAAGATCTACTTCATCTTGCTCAGTAAGCGTAGGCACATTCAACATGACTCCAGGAAAATTAACGCCCTTACCTAATTGTACCTTACCACCTATAATTGTTTTGCAACGCAATGAATGTTTTGAAATTAATTCTGTTACTTCTAATTGAACTCTTCCATCATTTATTAATATTTTTGCCCCTTTTATAATTTTAGCAAAACCAACACCATTAGTAACTTTTATTTGTTCGCCCTCTGAAGAGGTTTCATTTGTTATTATTATTGATTGATTTTCAAAAAGAATTAAATCTTTTTTTACATCAGTAATTCTAATCTTTGGTCCAGCCAAATCTGTTAAGATTGAAGGCCTTTTCCCTTGGGGAGACTTGATGGACTTAATCAGATTATAAAGCTTTTGCTTAGACTCAGAATTTCCATGAGACATATTTAAACGAAAAACATTAACACCGATATCAACCATCTCCTGTAGCATAGTTTTATTGCTACAAGCCGGTCCAATAGTGGCAATTATTTTTGTATTCTTTTTCATATTAATAATTATTTATCAATTAATCGAAAAAGGGACGGTTAATCGGAAAGGGGATATCTTAGCCTTAAATTTTTTACCATTTTCACAGAACATTTCAAAGTGACCATGCATCACACCAAATTCAGTTGGCAATGGGCAAAAGCTAGTATATTCAAAGAATTCTGCATTCTTTAAAAATGGTTTGTTGCCAACGACTCCGGGTCCTCGAATCTCTTCAATATTCCCCTTTCCATCCGTTATGTGCCAGTAGCGATTTTTTAGCTGAACTGTTTCAGGGCCATTATTTTTAATATTTATATGGTAAGCAAAAAAATAGAGAGGCTTTGAAGGGTCTGATCTTTCGGGGATGTAATCGCTTTTAACAGTAATGCAAACTTCGTTTGTAATGGTTTCTAACATGCGGTAAAATTACAATTCATTTTAATCCTTATACATACTCATTATCAGTAAATTTATCGACTTTTGGGGATACAAATTATGAAAAAGAACCGACATCTTCTTTTATTAGCTTTAATTTTTGGATGCACAAGCCCAATCCAAATTTCAAATCAAACTTCATCTAACAATCATGAAATAACAGAAGGTGAACTTTTATCTCACATAAAATTTCTTTCAGATGACAAAAGAATGGGCCGCTTCCCTGGGACTCAAGGGTCAGAAGAGGCTATCAAGTACATTATAAATAATTTACAATCAAGCAATGTCCTGCCAGCGGGGACAGAGGGCTTTCTTCAGCCGTTCGAATTTGTTACAGGAATCAAAGCTGATAATGATACTAGATTAGCTATTGAAGGGAATAATTTGCGATTAAACAAAGATTTCATTCCAATGGAGTTTTCTTCAAATGGAAAATTTGAAGGAAGGATTGTTTTTATGGGCTATGGATTTGTAATTGATGATTCAAGCACTTGGAACGACTACAATGGAATTGATATGAAAGGTAAGTGGGCTTTAATTATTCAAGGAGCACCAGGAGGGGTTCATCCCCACTCAAAATTTAGAGACCATTCATCTTTACGAAAGAAGGCAATGACAGCCAAAGATAATAATTCATTAGGAGTTCTATTTGTTAATCAAAATGGAGATAATGACTTAACGCCTCTTAAACATTCTCCTAATTCTTTATCAATCGGTATCCCGGTTCTTCAAATTAAAAGAGAGTTCGCAAATCAACTGGTTTCTCAGAAGCTGAATAGCTTACAAATAAAACTTGATGAAAAGAGACAG
>Ga0114993_10003978_pt1 | contig 14984 bp, 15 predicted proteins | sample ArcticOcean_MG_C_FD_87042 | JGI IMG/M metagenome (GOLD analysis project Ga0114993, IMG submission 87042) | Marine microbial communities from western Arctic Ocean - ArcticOcean_MG_CB2_150 | ecosystem: Environmental > Aquatic > Marine > Oceanic | place: Arctic Ocean: Canada Basin | collected...
ACAGAAACAAAAACATCAAAAGTCCCATCTATATTTCGATAGTCATCTTCAACATAACGAATCTGATCACTATAACCCTCAGCCCGTGCTCGGTCCGATCCGTAACGTATTTGTTCCTGAGAGATATTGTATGCGGTTACATGGGCGCCATAGTACTTGACCATATGGCGTGATAACCCACCCCAACCACAACCGGCTTCGACTACTTTATCTCCTGGTTGTAATTGTAGTTTTCGACATACGTGATCCATTTTCGCAAGTTGCGCCCCCTCTAGAGTCAAGCCTATTTCCGGAAAATATCCGCAGGTATATTGCATTTCATCATCAAGCCAAAGTTGATAAAACTCGTTCCCTATATCGTAATGATGATGGATATTTTTTTTAGCATCACGCAACGTCTTCGAACGTAAAAAACCGGTTAGAAAGAGCTTCTGAAATGGGCCGGTAACAGCTTCTCGGCTGTGTCGATTCACATTGGTATCAACAAGTATATCGACCAAATTACCCTCTATATCAATAGCACCCTCACTGTAACCATCACAAAATGCGATCTCACCAGAAAACAGTAGTTGATATAAAACTAATCGATTCTTAAAGGTCACAGTGCCTATTGAGTTTTCATACGAGCCCGCAGTAAAACCATCCCATAACTTAAAAACGATATTTGGCCGACCCAACCGAGCGTGAAAAGTTTCTAACCCAAACTGCTCGTGACGCAATGAGGAGCTTCTAGTAGTTGAATGAAAATTCCCATAATGTTGCTGCGCTGCAGTCTCTCCGTCGCTAACTACTCTATGTTTAGTAACCATAGGTTGATCTTACCTTAATGATTTATTTGAGAGCTCGAGTTTTATCCAAGCATTCATAATATACGTCATCTGCGGTAGCAAACGGTATTAAAAACACACGATAACTAGGACCAAAAGATCAACCAAAAAACGATGCTGTTTATTAGAGGGGCTACAGCAAGCACCAGATTTCCAACCACTGAGATTAGCACAACAAAAGCCTGTCGAGGCACATGCCCGTTGGACCATAAAATACTCCCTGAGCCAACCCGTAATCGATCGCACAGGCTGCGTTCCCTCTTAGAGCCTGCTTAACTCGACACTTCCAAGATTTCGAAGTCATGCGTGATATTCGCTGTCTTACTCAGCATCATTGATGCGGAACAGTATTTCTCTGCGGACAAATCAATTGCACGTCGAACCTTATGTGGGTCAATTCCCAAACCAGTCAATACGAACCGAATACAAATCTTCGTAAAAACTTTAGGATCCTCCAATGATCGTTCTGCGTCTAAGCTCACTTCCATATCAGAAATGGACTGTCGGCCCACCCGAAGTATGTGTAACACATCGATTGCTGTGCAACCTCCAAGACCAAGGAGTATCATTTCCATTGGGCGGGCACCTAAATCTTGACCACCCATCTCGGGAGAAACGTCCATTAAAATGCTATGGCCGCTAGCAGTTACGCCTTCAAAGCTTGATCCGTCCCGCAAGCGTATAGTCGCTTTCATGGAGCATCCTCAATCGGTGTAGAGCGCTCAAGGAGCATTGCTAACTTCTTGCCTGGATCAGGAGCCCGCATTAATGTTTCACCAATTAAAAATATATGAACGCCGCCCGCGCGTAGTCTGGACACATCATTTGCAGATTGAATACCACTTTCTGTCACTACTAATTTACCGTCCGGTATGTCCCCCACAAGTGCGAGCGTGGTCTCTAATCGAGTCTCAAATGTGTGCAGATCCCGATTATTGATACCGATCATTCCTCTCTCGACGGCTAAGGCTCTTTCCAGCTCTTCTCGATCATGCACTTCCAGAAGGACATCCATACCATAACTTTCTGCTGCTGCTGCTAAGTCAGTAATTTGGGCATTATCTAGTGCAGCTACGATCAATAAGATACAATCTGCTCCAATTGCTCGGCTTTCTGCCACCTGCCAAACATCGATCAGAAAATCCTTGCGTAATATTGGCAAACTACTCGCTGTTCGTGCTCTGATGAGAAACTCATTATGGCCCTGAAAAAAATCAACATCCGTAAGAACTGATAAACAGGTAGCTCCGTTCTGAGAGTAGGTCGCGGCAATCGCCTCTGGTCGGAAGTCTGAGCAGATTAACCCCTTGCTCGGGGAAGCCTTCTTAAGCTCTGCAATAACCGCTAGTTGGCCAGTAGCGACCGTAGCTGAGATAGCAGCGGCAAACCCCCTCGGGTTCTCTTGTTTATCTGCCACAGACTCTAAATCCGCCACTGTATAAATAGCTCGACGCTGCATATTCTCTTCTGCTTTACGACTAAGAATTAGTTTAAGGATATCGGCAGAATCTTTCATTTATTGGCATATTGATCGATAAAGTTCTTTAGCAATTTATGACCATACTGAGTGAGAACTGATTCTGGATGAAACTGGACTCCCTCTACAGGGTGCTCCTTATGGCGAATTGCCATAATCTCAAGATCGTCTTCTGCCTGAGCCGTAATCTGAAAACAGTCTGGCAGAGAAACTGCTTCGACAACGAGAGAATGGTATCGAGTGGCTTGAAATGGATTCGGAATATCTAAAAATATTGCCTCATCATGGTGGGCGATCATAGAAGTTTTCCCATGCATAATCTTACTTGCCCGAACGATACGACCACCGTAAGCTTGAGCAATACTCTGATGGCCAAGACAGACACCAAGAATCGGAATGGCAGCGCCAAATTCGCGCACCAGATCTAAAGAGATTCCGGCTTCACTCGGTGTACAGGGTCCTGGAGAAATTACAATGTATGAAGGGGCTAACACTTCTATATCGTCAAGTGTGATCTCGTCATTCCGATAGACTGCCACCTGCTGCCCAAGTTGGCCAAAATATTGGACAAGGTTATAAGTGAAGGAATCGTAATTGTCGATCATTAAAAGCATGTCGCAGATTACCTCCAATTGGCATAGCAGCACATTTTATCAGCAGAGCTAGTTATTACGGGCCCGGATCAACTGATGACAGTGTCTCGGTCAGTCCCAAATTATCAACACTATCGCACAATACTTGTGTATTCACGGCTTAATAGAAAGTGGCAGCTCCATCATCCCTCAGAACAAGAAACCTTTTTAGACTCAGGTACTTGATATCGATAACGAAAATCGCATCGGTCCGCACCCCTCATAATCGTCGGCTTTCGATCAAGTTTGATGTTTGAATCATACCTTATCGCAAAAAACACCATCGCGGCTACAGAACAACAAGCGGTCTATATTAGCTATCCCCATATCGCAAAAAGTTTCTACATATTGGCAATGAGTGACGTCAAATGAAAAATAAGCGTCTGATTCCTCGTGGTTTTGGATCTCAAGTGCATGCTCTTCTATCCAAAACTCAAATAGATCGATGAATGATCGAAGGCCTGTAATGCTGCCTGGCTCAGTGAGACAAAACTCTTTTTTTGCTGCCATCGCATCTTTACGAATAGCACTCCCCAATATTGACTGAGCTTTATCTTCCCCTAACGCTTTAACTATCTCCTCATAAATAGGATTGATTACTTCTGCCTGCAAACGACGCTTGGTAAACGTAGATATATTTTCCATGACGTAAATCTCAGAAAAGGGTTACTCTTGAATTGATTCTGGATTAAGACCGCTGCTGGCCATAGCCACAGCGCGGAATATGGCGCGCCCTTTATTTATCGTTTCTTGCCACTCACTTTCAGCAATGGAGTCAGCAACAATTCCCGCACCAGCTTGAATGAATAGTTCCCCTCCAGTAATAATCGCTGTCCGAATAGCAATCGCTGTATCCATGTTTCCGTTCCAACCAATGTAGCCAATAGCACCAGAATATATTCCTCTCTTTTCTGGTTCAAGTTCCTCGATAATTTCCATTGCACGTACTTTCGGCGCGCCGGAAACCGTTCCGGCTGGAAATGTTGCCCGCAAAACATCGATTGCGTCTTGCCCTGGCTTTAGCTCTCCTACGACGTTGGAAACAATATGCATGACATGCGAGTACCGTTCGACCGACATTTTCTCTGTAAGCTTGACGGTTCCAGTTGCAGAAATACGGCCGACATCGTTGCGGCCTAGATCTACAAGCATCAAATGTTCTGCCAATTCCTTCGGGTCTGAAATTAGCTCTCGTTCCAATTTTTCATCTTCTTCCTCATTGATGCCTCGGCGCCGGGTCCCCGCGATCGGTCGAACTGTAACTTCTCCATCTTCCAGACGAACCAAGATTTCTGGGGACGAGCCAACTATGTCCAATCCGTCTAGATCCAGGAAGTACATATAAGGCGATGGATTTACGGTACGAAGAGCTCGATATAGCATAAATGAATCGGAGTCAAACGGAATCGACAGTCGCTGCGATAGAACTACTTGGAAAATATCTCCGCTCGATATGTACTCTTTTGCCTGATCTACCGCAGCTTCAAAATCTTGCTTCGAAAACGAAGACTGGAAATCATCTTCACGCACAGATCTTGTTGTAGGAGTCTCTCGATCGACAGACGACTGATGCAACATCTCGACCACCTCATCAAGCCGGTTATTTCCATTCTCCCACGCATTTTCTTCTTCTGGATCTGTATGCACTACCACATGAAGTCGACCCCCTAAATTATCGAACACAACTACTTCATCAGACACCATCAGCAGAATGTCTGGCGCCAAGGTAGGGTCTCGCTTCTCTACCGCACCAAGATGCGCCTCTATGTACTGCGTAGTACCGTAGCCGAAATAACCTACCAGGCCGCCTGTAAATCGAGGCAATCCGTCAATTTGTGGTACGTTAAATTGTTGTCGTATTTTTTGAATCGCCAATAAGGGATCGTCAGTGCGTTGTTTATGTATCTCTTCTCCATTTTGCTCAATTGCAAGCTCATCGCCAACTACTCGAATTATCGTACTGCAGGGCAGCCCAATGATTGAGTAGCGACCCCATTTTTCGCCCCCCACTACGGACTCAAGGAGATAACTATAGGGGCCCCGTGCCAATTTTAAATAAGTGCTAACCGGGGTATCAAGATCTGCGAGGACTTCTCGAGTAAGCGGAATGCGATTGTACCCCTCCGCACGGTATCGCTGATAATCTCTCCGGTTCATCATCTTATGCTTCGGGTGACCACGTTACGGATCTGACTAAATTCTTTAATCAATTGCGTCGCGCCCATTTGAGAGACTTTCCCACTCTGGAAGTATCCCCAGGTAACTAACAACATCATCATTCCTGCACCTAGGGCGGCGTCTATGTCATTTTGTGAGTCCCCAATTACTACGCAGACTTGGGGGCTAACCTGTAATCGTTCAGCCGCGTGCAGTAGCGGTAAAGGTGCGGGTTTTTTCTCGCATAAATCGTTTCCTGCAACCACAACATCAAAAAAAACATCCAACCGAGATTTTTTAAGTAGGGCCTCAGTAAAGAACCGCGGCTTGTTGGTTACACAGCCCATTTTTAAACCTATTTTCTTAAATTCAGATAAACCCTCAACGACGCCGGGATAACACGTACTTTTTACCCAAACACCTTCGGCATAAAACAAGTCAAATAAAGTCATCCCTTTATCAACAAGCGCTGGGTCAGGTACTGAACCGATGCTACTAACGAGCGCGGTCTCCAACAAGCTTCTCATCCCGCTCCCGATCCAATTACGAGCATCTTCTAACAACACGGGGGAGAAATTCAACACGCTCAACACTCTATTAAGCGCTTGAAGAAGGTCGGGGGCCGTATCAGCCAAAGTACCATCGAGATCAAATAATAGCGCTTTCCCCGACACGCTCTTTCCAAGCGCGTTGATAGTGATACCCGCCTCCTGAACGGCTACCTCGTTCACAATTTGACTTCGGCGAGTTTAGAACGCAGTGATTGAATTACGCTGTCATACTTGTTGGGATCTAACTCACCAATGGCGCCAAAGATAGTTGATCCTGAAACAAATGTATCCGCACCAGACTCTTTGATCAGGCGGATATTATCGACGTTGATCCCGCCGTCAACCTCAAGCCGAATATCGTAACCTGATTCGTCAATCCGACTACGCACCTCTCGTATCTTCCTTAGCACTGAGTGAATGAAAACCTGGTTCGCAAACCCTGGATTTACTGACATTAACAACACCATATCAAGCCTTTCTAAAATATGATCTAGATAATCCAGTGACGTCGCTGGATTAAATGCAAGACCCGCTTTACAGCCTTCACTTCGGATCAACTGTAAAGTTCGATCGACGTGGCCACTAGCTTCCGGATGAAATGAAATATAAGTTGCGCCGGCTGAAGCAAAGTCAGGAATGATACGATCAACGGGATCAACCATGAGATGAACATCTATAGGCGCTGTGATCCCATGTCTTCGCAGGGCGTCACATACCATAGGCCCAAATGTCAAATTCGGAACGTAATGATTGTCCATAACGTCAAAGTGAATAACGTCAGCTCCCGCATCTAGCACGTTAGTGACTTCCGTACCAAGTCGTGCAAAATCAGCCGATAATATCGACGGTGCTAACCAGTCATCCTTCCTTTTTCCACCTTGGTTCTTAATTCCCATCGATAGCACCCTGTGAGCCTCTTACCTTATGACGAGAAACAATACGGAGTTGCCTCGTCCAATCTTTAACAAAATACCGGAAGAATTGCGAGCTATCACCTTCTCCACATCGTTGAGACTCTCAATTAGGACCCGATTGATGGAAAGGATAACATCTTTCTCTCGCAACCCAGAGAGCCATACTCTGCTTCGTGGCTCTACTTCAAGTACAACCACACGACTGTTGTCTCCAGCTGATTCCCCTAGAGTCGCTCCCTCCAAGTATTTATTAGTGGAATCTGCAAAACTAATCCCTGTCTCCACTGCCCGGATTTGAACTTTCTTTACAAACCGGTTACCGTCACGGAGGTACTCAACTTCTACGTTCTCCCCCGCTCTGGACAGACCAATCACGTTCCGAAGGCTGCCAGCACTATCAATTATTCTCCCATTTACGCCGATTACAACGTCGCCTTCTAGAAGACCCGCATCGCCAGCCGCTGATTCAGGAAGCACTTGTGATATCAGCGCTCCAGACGACAGTTCAATATCGAGGGCATTAGCCAATTCAGGCGTTAAGTCCTGGACGATTACGCCCAATCTACCTCTTTTTACTCCGCCATATTCTACGATCTGGTTAGTAACAGTCATAACCATATGAACCGGTATGGCGAATCCGATGCCAACGCTGCCACCGCCCCGACCACCGAAAATCGCGGTATTGATTCCTACTAGCTCTCCACGCAAGTTAACCAAGGCTCCACCAGAATTTCCCTGATTAATAGACGCGTCTGTTTGAATAAAATCTTCGTAACCTTCTATACCAAGTCCAGTCCGTCCTTTTGCGCTAACAATTCCTGAGGTCACTGTCTGTCCAAGACCGAAAGGATTACCAATTGCCACCACAAAATCTCCGACACGTAATCTCTCTGAATCACCAATTCTAATACTATCCAAGTCGCTCGCCGATATTTTGATCACAGCGATGTCGGTCTCAGAATCCGTACCAATTAATTCCGCCTCAAATGAACGTCCATCAAGTAACCGAACGTTAATTTGATCAGCGTTCTCAATAACGTGATTGTTAGTAACAATATAACCATTGGCGGCATCTATGATTACACCAGAACCTAAGCTATTAGTCGCTCTCTCCCGAGGTTGAGATTCAGGCATATTAAAAAAATATTGAAATAATGGGTCATTATTAAGCGGATTCTGGTCCACTTGAATACGACCAGAAGTGGCGATATTGACCACCGCCGGGAGAACTCTCTCTAACATAGGAGCGAGGCTGGGCAACGACTCACCACCTACTGAAGCCGGCAATCCCGCAGCAAGGCTAGGCAGCCACAGTATTGCGAGAATCAAATAGGAAAGTCGAGGAAGAAAAAAAGATCTTAAAGTCATTGTCAAATACCTCAATCCATCATTGAATGGTTTCCATTAGACTATTTTGGCGTATATTAAATTGTTGGCACAACCCGTGTCATTTCAGGTGACCTCCTCAACCTTTAACGCATATTGTTCTTTATACCGTGTGGCACATGTCCAGTAGGGACATATTCTCTTGCTGAATCGCAGTAACCGTGTTGATCGTCAAAAAAAATATCTGCTCCAAAAGTCCTTAAAAAATCCCTCTTGTCCAGGCCACCAAGAAATACAGCCTCGTCGATCCTGATGTCCCAAGCTCGTAGTGTCCTGATTACACGCTCATGCGCAGGAGCACTTCGAGCAGTTATAAGTGCAGTGCGAATTAGTTCATGGCCTGTCGAATATTCCCCTTGTAAACGATGCAGAGCTGACAAAAAATTCCGAAATGGCCCGTCTAGCAATGGTGTCAACGCTGTCTCTTTTTCTGCTTTCGAAAAAGCTGCGAGACCTTGCTCTTGATAAATCTTTTCGGAATCATCGGAAAATAAAACAGCGTCTCCATCAAAGGCTATTCGAAGCTGAGAATCCTGATTGAAATTAACCTTAGAAGGCAATATTGTCGCTGCTGCCATATCTGAATCCAGCGCATTACGAACATCGACCGGATCAGCTGACAAAAAAAGATCGGCATGAAACGCGATTGCGTAGCCAAACTTACTATCTCCCCCAGAAAACGCAGCGCGCGTTATTGACAACCCATAATGATTAATTGAGTTAAAAATGCGAAGACCCGTATCAGCGCTGTTACGAGAAATTAAAACTACCTCTACTAGGTGTTTGCTAGATGGTTCTTTATTGAGTCCTAGCAGTTTCCGTACCAAAGAAAAAGCCACACCCGGATCAAGTATTTCATTCTCGCGCTCTCTTTGGTACAAGCAATACGCATCTAAACCCTTCTCAACGAAGACGCGGTGACTCTCTTCGAGATTAAAAAGCGCTCTGGATGAAATCGCCACTACTAATTTGTCATCAAACTGATGTTGCATTATTACAGTGTATCACCGCATTCGTCGCCTTAACTAAGCAATCTCAGTCAACTTGCTGGTCCCGCTTCCGCTTTATTGCTATCCTCGACACGCTAAAACAGGCAACCAACGCTAGGCCTAACAAGATAAATAGCGGGGCATTACCAAAACGAACAAAAGGAGTAATGCCGCGCATAGGCTGTATTTCACCTCGCAATACATAGGATTGGAATTTTGGAGCAATCGCTATAACCTGACCAAGATGATCTATAAGTGCAGAAAGTCCGTTGTTGCTAGATCGAATAAGCGGCCTATTGACCTCTAGAGCTCTCATTCGAGAAATCTGAAGGTGCTGCCAAGGCGCAAACGAATCACCAAACCAAGCATCTTCGCTGATGTTTACAAGTACCGTTGCTTCTGGCAGGGCGGAAACAACTCGTCTCTGGAAAGCGTCTTCATAACAAATGGTTACACCGATCCTGTGGTTTGCTAGCTGCATGGGCAGCTGGGGGTTCGACCAAGACGAAAAATTTGACATTGGGATATCCAAATAATCTAGCAACCAACTAAACAAAAATGGAAGCGGTAAATATTCTCCAAACATAACTAATTGACGTTTACGGTAGAAAACAAAATCATCTGATATTCCGACAGCGCTGTTATAGTAGTTCTTAGTTTGAGTTTGTTGCCTCTCTAATACCCCGAAAAGGTAATCGGGTGGATGCTCTAAGAGCTGGCGAAGAATAATTGTCGACAGTTGATCGAAAAAAACAGGCAAGGCGGCTTCTGGCCAAACCACTAGATGAGCATCAGTCTCGTATGCACTAGTAGTGAGATAATCCTCAATAATTTCCCCCGTTTTGGTCGAATCCCATTTGTCCGCTAATGGAACATCGTTCTGGATAACCGCGATCTTAATACGCCCCCCATCGGGGACAGTCATCTGTTCGCTGTCCATCAATGCTCCAACAGTGAACACTAGCATTAGTGTGGCTATGGCCACTATTCTTTCTTTTGAAGTACCTACTAGTGTCAGAATTACCGCAGCGCCCGATATCGCAGCAAATAAACTAACCGAAAAAACTCCCGAAATCGGCGCCCAAGATCCTAGCAACGTGTCAATCTGCCCATAACCAAGAAACAGCCAAGGAAATCCGCCAAAAAGCTGACCACGAAACCACTCTAGCACCACCCATAAACTCGGCATCACTAAGAGCATTCGAACAGCGCGGGGCAGTGGATGAAAGGCGCCCTGAACCAACCCACAAATAGTTGGATATAACGCCATGATAGAGACAAAGACTACAACCACGAATGCGGCCAGCAATGTCGGCATATTCCCGTAATTATGCAGACTGATGAAGACCCAAGATACTCCAACAGCAAATGCGCCCAAACCAAAGCACAACCCGAGTAGAGCTCCGGTCCTAGCATTTACCGACACCCATAAGTAGAACAAAGCTCCTATGGAAAGTGGCGCTACCGCTACATATTCAAACGGCGCGAATCCAAGTGGAAATAACAAACCGGTCGTGATGGAGATCACAGGAAAACTGATACGTTGAAAAAATAGAATTCGACTCATCGAGATGCCGCCCACATCGGTCACATACTCATAATTAAGGCTATATCGTTGGCTCCGATAAGAGGTTAACTCGTAATAATCGCGCTCGCCTTCCGTCCGCGCTCAGGACTTCTATCTCATGTCCGTGGAGAAGTATCTTTTCTCCGCGTCTGGGCACATGCCCCAATTCATTAGTCACCAAACCGCCGATAGTGTCTACCTCTAGAACGTCAAGATTAACGTCAAAGAGATGACTGAAGTTACTTATTGGGAGTTCCGCCTTAATTACCCAGTCTTTCTCGCCTCGACGTAACACCATTTCGGCTTCCTCATTGATATCCATTTCATCCTCAATATCACCTACGATTTGCTCTAAGACATCTTCAATCGTGACTAAACCAACTACTCCACCATACTCATCAACTACGATCGCCATATGATTGCGGCTATTTCGAAATTCTTGCAACAATACATTCAAGCGCTTGCTTTCCGGGATAAAAACTGCCGGTCGAATAAACTCTTTCAAAAAAAATTCATTATCTCCTCTCTTGGCCTGATGTCGGAGTAAGTCTTTTGCTAACAAGATCCCCAAAATTTGATCTCGATCTCCATCTATGACCGGAAATCTCGAGTGTGCCGAGTCAATTATTATCGGTAGAATATCTCTAAAAATCTGCCCTGAATCAATGGTGATCATCTGCGATCTCGCAACCATAACGCGCTCCACTTGTAGTTCAGATACGCGCATTATCCGTTGCATCATAGGTAACGCATCCTCATCCAGCAAATCTCGCTTGCGAGCCCGTCCCAAGACATCGAAAAGCTGTTCGCGTGTAGTGGGGATAGGCCTCAATAGATAAGATATACGGCTAAGTAATGATCTCGACGGGGCCAAAGAAATTGGGTCAAATTTGCGCATAACTACCGTTAGAGATATTCCCCTTCTTTTTACGTTGCTTAAGAAACCCGAGTTGAGCAAGAACTTTCTTCTCTAATTGCTCCATTATCTCCGCTTGCTGTTCGTTTTGATGGTCGTAACCAAAAAGATGTAACATTCCATGGACTATCAAGTGAGCCCAATGACGCATAAGAGACTTGTGTTGACTCATCGCTTCCCTTTCCACCACTGGACCACAAACAATAACATCTCCAAGTAAATCTATACATAGGTCTGGCAAAGACTCAAATGGAAAAGACAAGACATTAGTGGATTGTTCCTTCCCTCGATAACGTAGGTTTAAATCAATCATCTCTTCTTCGCCAACAATTCGCACGGTTAAAGCCAAAGGTGGGCGCTCAAGAATCGAAAAAACTGCTACTGTCCAACTACGAATCTTTTCCATATTTGGTACTTTACTAGAAGTATCTACCACCTGAATATCTACCAAGCTCGTCACGATTGCTCACCATCTCCAGAAGATTCTTGATCATAGTGCTCAACAATCTTTTGTACTAATGGATGTCGAACAACATCGCGAGAATTAAATTGAGTTACCCCAATCTCATTGAGATTTTCTAACAATGACACTGCGTGCCTCAAGCCTGACTGAGTATCTCGAGGAAGATCTGCCTGACTTGGATCTCCCGTTACAACTACTTTCGAGCCGTAGCCGATTCGAGTCAGAAACATTTTCATCTGGTCAACTGTGGTGTTTTGAGCCTCGTCTAGAATTATGAAAGATTCGTTCAAAGTTCGGCCTCGCATATATGCCAGGGGGGCCAACTCTATTACACCTCGCTCTAACAACCGTCCGACTCGATCAAATCCCACCATCTCATAGAGCGCATCATAAAGGGGTCGAAGATAAGGATCTACTTTTTGGCCAATATCACCAGGGAGAAAACCGAGTTTTTCGCCCGCCTCTACAGCTGGTCGAACCAGCACGATTCGTTCGCATTTGCTATCTGAAAGTGTTTCGACCGCACATGCAACTGCTAGGTAGGTTTTACCGGTTCCAGCGGGACCAACACCGAAACTTAGGACGCGACTCTTAATGTCTCGAAGATAGGAATGTTGATGTTGATTCCTACCTCGGATTGTTAACTTTCGAATACGTACGAGCGCCTCACTTGAATGGTCATTCATTGAAGCTAAGGCGTCATCGTTCGAATCCCGCGAAACGATAAGGGAAACCGTCTCGCTAGTAAGCTCCTTATCCTGTTTCGTAGCGTCATACAGGGCGCGTAAGGTCATAGTCGCATGACTTACTTTATCTGGTTCGCCATCTACGTAAAACAAGTGGCCTCGGTGAGAAACTTTAACCTGGAACCGTTCTTCGACCTGTTTTAGATTTACGTCGTACTCGCCACAAAGACTAACCAGCCTTTGATTATCTTCAGGCTGGAGTGTAAAAGCTAGTGGAGTGTCGTTAGGATTCAATCCGATCTGCACATCTTCTACTTTCTAATTAAGGGGATAATGCTTGATGGATTCTCTTTCATTAGAAGCGACCCGCGCAACGAATTCGAAAGAGCTTCAGAAACTAGCAGATCTACAAATTCGCCTACTAGGTCAGGATTTGCAGAAAAATTAATTACCCTATTATTTTCAGTTCGTCCGGAAAGTTGGTTCGTATTCTTGCGTGAATATCCATCAACGAGAACTCGTTGTTGAGAGCCGATCATGGAACGGCTGATCGCAGACGCCATAGAGCTAATGGCTTCCTGCAAACGCGACAAGCGCTTCTGTTTAACAGCAACCGGGACTGGATCACGAAATTCTGCTGCCGGTGTTCCTGGCCTTGTGCTATATATGAAACTGAACGACTGATCAAACCCAACTCGGCTAATCAACTCCATAGTTTTCTCAAAATCTTGATCTGTTTCGCCTGGAAATCCAACAATAAAGTCTGAAGAGAGAGATATGTCAGGTCTATAGCTTCGCAGATCGTCCACAATATTTTCATATTCACTGATAGTATATTGTCGCTTCATCTTAGAAAGAATACGATTCGATCCACTTTGAACTGGCAGATGTACATGGTTTACAAGCTCAGGGACCTCTCCATAAAGCTCAACAAGTCGATGATCGAAGTCAACTGGGTGCGATGTCGTATAGCGTATACGATCAATGCCATCTACAACAGCTACGTAACGAATCAAATCGGCAAAGTCGATACTGCCACCACCGTAACGGCTACCATTGTATGCATTGACATTTTGGCCTAACAAGGTCACTTCCCGAACTCCCTTGCTAGCAAGCTCATAGACTTCAGTTATCACATCATCAAAAGATCGGCTGAATTCCTCACCACGGGTATAGGGAACAACACAAAAGCTGCAATATTTGCTGCAGCCCTCCATTACAGAGACGAACGCTCGAGGTCCATTTACACTAGGTGGAGGCAAACTATCAAACTTTTCAATCTCCGGAAAACTAATATCAACTCTGGGTTTCCGTTCCGCCAGCACTTGGTCATATAACTGTGGTAACCGGTGATACGTTTGCGGGCCGAATATTACATCCACATACGGAGCACGCCGCAAAATCTGATCACCCTCTTGGCTTGCCACACAGCCACCAACTCCAATAACTAAATCAGTATTACGTTCCTTCCATTTGCGCCATCGACCCAACTGAGAAAAAACTTTCTCGGCAGCTTTTTCCCGAACTGAGCAGGTGTTCATTAACAATAGATTTGCGTCAGAAGGATCGTCTGTCAACTCCAAGCCATGGGACTTACCTAATAGATCGGCTATTCTCCTCGAGTCATACTCATTCATTTGGCATCCAAATGTTTGGATGAATAATTTCTTTCTTTCAGTCTTTGTAACGTTTTCAGTCATTATTTCCCCAGTTTACCTCTTTTTTTACCCCCTTCAATTCTTCAGAAGTTTAGATAACCGGACACAGTACTATATATGCTAGTCATTGTAAGGAGAGCAAGAAGTGCAATTTTACCGTTTTTCTCTTCCCCAACCCTACATTAAATGCTCCTCAGCATACGCCATCTATAACGCCTCAGTATCTGAACTAATGACAAATTCATAACCCTGTCTTTGAAGAGCTTTTCGTATCCCAATATACATATCTATTTCTCCGTTGAACACAAGGCTGTTATCTCTATAGCTTAACGGCTGATTTGCCCGTAGATCCAGGTCAATAATACTTAACCTGCTATGAGGGATGTAGATGTGGGTACTTCCTTTCTGAAAGCTCTTCCAGTTCTGACGATCTGGACCACGATTTTTCATCCAATCAATCGCACGAACAATCCTCTACTTGGAGATCGGATGTTTTCCTATATAACCCGTAATTCCACACATGTTATCAGCATCTAGGTAATAAGAATAACTTACACGTTTTATATCCTGCCTTCTTTATCTGCACTATAGGGACTCATCACGCACCTGGATCATCCCATTTTCAACGCGCACTTTAAACGTCTGAATGGGTTCATAGGCCGGCGGTCCCAACACCTCTCCTGTCCGCACATCAAACCTAGCCCCGTGACGAGGACACTCGATCACATAGTTAAACAAACAACCCGATGAAATCTCTGAAC
>Ga0114993_10003985_pt1 | contig 14958 bp, 14 predicted proteins | sample ArcticOcean_MG_C_FD_87042 | JGI IMG/M metagenome (GOLD analysis project Ga0114993, IMG submission 87042) | Marine microbial communities from western Arctic Ocean - ArcticOcean_MG_CB2_150 | ecosystem: Environmental > Aquatic > Marine > Oceanic | place: Arctic Ocean: Canada Basin | collected...
ATGTGGACGCCAAGAACGTCACGCGTCTGCGTATGCACCAACAACTTGAGCCGGCCGGTGCTGTCTCCGACGATCTGCCCACGGGCCGTTTCCGAATAGCGGCTCATCCGATTTCGTACGGCGCCCGCTCACGCGTCAGTCTTCCCGACTATCGATATCTCCGGGATGGTGTAGATGCCGTAAGGAAGTGGGTCCTGTACGCCGTCCGTCGGAGGTCCGGCTAATGCCAGTTTGCGTAGAGCTGGGACGCTTCGAGGTCGATTACCTCGTGCTGGAGGCTGCTGGCCTTTGCCGCTTCTTCACCCGCGGCTGTAACGATCCATGTGCCACCGGATGCTACCGATTTTCCGTTCTCCATGATGACCTGCCCGGCGACCAGCGACATTGATGCCAGGCCGGAGTTGGGGTCGACGATGGTGATGTCCGCGTCGGCTCCCTCAGAGAAGTGACCTTTGTTGAGCAGCCCGAGCATTCTCGAGGGGTTGTAAGACAGCTTTCGCACTGCGTTGAGCGGGCTGAGCGCGCCGAAATTAACCAGCGCCATCGTCCGTTCGATCGCCACGTTTCGTGGGATCGCGCCGCCGTCGGTGCTGACGGCGTCAATTCGGAACTCGGCGTCGCCTGGCGATCCGGTGTCTGCTGGTTCGTACTGGCCCGTGGCGAGGGTGAAAGCGGACGACGCCGGGTTCACGGGAAAGCTCAGGCTGGCCGCGGTCCCGGCGGCCTCCCAGATATCGACCGCCTCCTGTCCAGTGACGAGGATGACCCGACCGCCACGCACGGTCTGAGCGTAGCCGTAACCGTCCAGCAGGGCCTGTCGCATCCCGACCTCGGTAGTCAGATACCCGCGCGCCGTCAGGCAATTCTGAGGCACGTTTGCGACCACGTTGCCGTCTTCATCACAAAGGCCGCTGGTGCCGTTCATTTGCGCCAGATAGGACTCCGTCACAACCTGTCCTCGGACTCCATCCAGGATGTCGAACGCTTCCTGACACTCCTGCTCGGCTGGAAGGATCATCCCGCGGCAGTACGAGTTGACGTGCGCTACGTGGAGTCGGCCCTCGCCAAGCAGATCCGGCACTTCCCGGAGTCCCTCAAGGGTGCTGCTGCTGTCCTTGGTTGCGAGGTGGAACGCCACCCAGGCCATCTGCTCGTTGGCGGCCTCGATCACGCCGGCGGTCGATTCCGGTGTGAAGGGGTGGTATCCGCCGATCATCTTCACTCCGACCGCGCCCCGGGTAAGTGCGTCCGACACAACGTCCCGCATCATCGCTATCGGCGGGTCGTCCTGCGGGATGGTGAGATGCGGGATGAGCGCCATCACCCCGGCCACGTTGATGCCGGCGCCCAGCCGACGTATTCCGTCTGACAACGATTCAGGGGTGCCAAGCAGGTCCAGGCAGGTCGTGGTACCGGACTCGGCGAGCATGGCGAGGCCGAGGGCGCGGTCCACGTTGCGCTCGTCGCCCGCCGATGAGACGTGGGCGTGGGTGTCGATGTGGCCCGGAATGACCCATCGGCCGGAGGCGTCGATCGTCCGGCCACCGGCTGATGCTTCCAGACCCTCACCTACCGCGTCTAGGCGGCCGTGGTTGATGCCGATATCCAGCACGGCATCCGTCTTGTTGGCGGGGTCTAGAACGCGGCCGCCTTTGATGACGGCGTCATAGGTCGGCATGGGCGGGTTTCCTTGGGGTTGTTTGGTGGTGCGGCGTGGTCGGCGAAGGTTCCGTTACCGCAGTGAGCAACTTCTCCCTCACCCTAACCCTCTCCCGCTGGGAGAGGGGACGCGTTGTCGTGTGATGGACCCTCCGAGAGCCTCAGGGTGGGTTGCTGTGGGAGGGTGAGGGCGTATTGCCATACGCCCCTACGTTGTACTGAACGATCAAATGTCATCCCGATCCTTCCGGCCCCGGAAGGACGAGGAACCTTCACCGACACGGCATCCTGCAATCCGAACATGTTCTCGTGGAGATCACTGTTCTCTCTCGCCCTTCCGGCAAGCGGAAGGGCAGGCCCCTAACCCTCTCCCACAGGGAGTGGGATCCCAGCTCTACTCGGCCAACGTCTCAAGGAACGTCTTCGCCTCGCCCGGCCAGTTCACGGTCGTGCCGCCTGCGCCTGAGCGGTATATCTGCGCCATGTCGTCGTCGTTATCGATGCCCCAGCCTCGCACGGTGAGGCCGCGGTCGTAGGCGTGGCTGACCGACTCTTTCGTGACGGCTCCGGCGCGTGGGTAGACCGAGTCAAACCCGAGCTTTACACACGCGTCCACCGTCTCCTCGGTGAGTTCGTTGATGAGCCAGCCGTGACGGACGTTTGGAAGCCTTATCTTGGATCGGTACAACTGATCGGCCCAGAAGGACGATATCGTGATGCCGGGGGCGTCAAACGTGCCGGTGTCGGCGACGTCCAGCCAGCCGTGGCGCTTGAGCGCCTCCGCAACCATCCCGGGCAGCGCCGCCTCGCGTGACTTGAGCTCAAGGTGTGGGTGGGCGCGCCCGACATATCGGCCCAGGAACACATCTAACGACATGATGTACGCGTCTGAGAAGTCGCTTTTGAACTTGTAGCCGCCGATCAGCTTCAGCGCCCGTAACTCTTCAAGCGTGTGGTCGGAGACCTCTCCGCTGCCGTCTGTCACACGGTCTACGGTCTGGTCATGGAACACGACGAGCTGTCCGTCCTTCGTGATCTGGGCGTCCAGTTCAAAGTTGTCGAAGCCCTTTTCGAGGGCCATATCAAAGGCCTCGAACGAGTTTTCCGGCGCGCTAAACGAGTAGCCGCGGTGGGCGATGAGGGTGAAGTCCAATTCAGGCTCCGGTACGCAACTCAGGGATGGATATCTAGGGCGGCGAAAGCTTAGCAGCGGTCAGGCCCGCGAACAACGCAGCGGAACAACGCACCGGCCTGAGGCGGGTCACTCCTCGTCTTCTACTTCTTCTACGGCGGTGAACTCCCGTACTGCTTTGACGAACTCGTCGTGGTGGGAGTGGTGAATCTCGTGGGCCGCGTCTCTTATCAGCAGGTGCGAAATGAGCGAGTTTTTCTCGGAGGCCCACGCCGCATCTTCCTCCGTCGTGGCCGCGCCGTTCGTCTGGTCGGCCAGTATCAGGAGCATCGGCCGCGTCAGCCGTCCGACGAGATCCTCTACGTCGAAGTCGAGTTGCTTTCCGTCGTCAAGAGCCAAGGTGAAAACGTCAGGGTCAAGTTTGATGAGATTTCGGGCGAGCGCCCGGGTCACGTACGCCGGGCGGTTCGGAGACCTCTCCTGCAGCATGGTGAACAGGCCGATCTCGGTCATGTCAGACGCGGCGAGCTCTTGTGCCCTTTTGAAGCGTTCACGGTACTTTGTGGAGTTCCCGGTCGGGGCACGACGTCTGGTGAAAAGGGGAGGGTCTGCCGCGACTACCGTGGACACAAGTTCCGGATGATCGGATGCGATGACTGTGGCGATAACGCCTCCAAGCGAGTGGCCAACAAGCACCGCGGGTTCTCCAACGACGTCCCGAAGGAACGGCACGATGTCGTCCGCGTACTGTGTGAACCTGTATTGGCCGGGAACGCGGCCGGAATCGCCATGGCCCCGCAGATCAGGGGCGAATACGCGGTGATCGGCTGCGAACTCCGGGAGTATGGCCCGCCAGTCCTGGCGGCGTGCGCCAAGTCCGTGCAGGAACACGACCGGCGGGCCGTTGTTTGGTCCGCCATCGTAGGCCAGTGACATGACGGGCGCGGCGTATCTGTTAGACGTGAATTGGGGCGGCATAGTTGACGCGGGAAGGGCGGGCTGACGCCCGCCCCGTTCCGGTGGATTTCCTTTTTATGTGTCTGGCTAGTAAAGCTGGGTTTTGTGGCGTCGTGCGAGGTCCGCCTCGATCTCTTCCACGTCGCCCTTGCCGGCAAATGCGTGGTCGTTCAGGACGCAGGCCATCGACGGCAGGGAGTCCCGGGACGGCCAGGTCTCGGCGTCCCAGAGATTGGACCGGAGAAACGCTTTCGGACAGTGCATGAAGGCTTCTTTGACGTCGATAACGATCGCCAGCCACGGCTGTTTGCCATCCATCGCGAGCGACTCCAGCAGGTCCGGGTCTCTGACGATGGTGGCGGTTCCGTTGACACGGAGTGTCTCGCGCATGCCCGGTACGATCAAGATCATGCCGATGCCGGGGTTTGTGATGACGTTGGTCAGTCCGTCGAATCGTCGGTTGCCCGGGCGGTCTGGAATGACGATCGTGTTGTCATCGAGCACGGTGACGAAGCCGGCGGGGTCGCCCTTCGGAGACACGTCGACGGTGCCGTCGGCGTTGGTGGTAGCGATAAACGCCATGGGGGACGCTGCGATGATGTCACGGCAGTGCTGGTCGAGCGCCTTGATGGTCTTCTCGCGGGCGCGGTCTGAAGGCCAGCCGAGTTGTTCTCTCAGCTCTTCCTCAGAGGTGATGACGTTCTTGAATCGGGATGTGGTGACCATATGAGTCCTTGCTTATGCCTACTAAAAGAGATCCGCTTCGGCAGTACAAGCAGTATAGACCCGGCGCCGACTCTGGATTCGACTCCTAGATCGTGTCCAGGAAGTCGAATAGCGCCCGCCGGAAGTTGATGGGATCGCCTCGGTGTATCCCGTGGCCTACGTCCTTCATCTGTACGAAAGCGCAGTCCGGGATCAGACCCGCCGCGCGTTCCGCCTCCTCGTTTGTCATGGCTGCGCCCATATCCGGGTCCGCCTGTAAGAGCAGTGCGGGACATTCGATGGCGGACAGGCTGGCCTCGGCGTCGAAGCCGTCCATTGTCGAGCCATCCAGTGTGGGCGTGTAGACCTCTGGATCGAGATCGCTGTACGAGACGGCCCGGGATCGGACTTCGGCGGCGGTCTGATCCGGGTACCTTTCGGCGACGAGCGGAATCAACTCAGAAGCGCTGAGGTTTTTACGAGCCAGCGCCTGTATTTCACCGAACTCGTCAGCTCTGCGGCTGCGGCCGAGGCGCTGGTGGGAGAAGATGGGCGGGTCTTCGAGGACGACGGCGCGAACGAGGTCCGGTCGTCTACTTGCCACGCCGATCGTCGTGACAGCGCCAAGCGAGTGCGCGACCAGTACGGCCGGTCCGTCGATCTCGTTTTCCAGCAGCGAGATGATGTCGCGGGGGTAGTCGCCAAACTTGTACCCAGTCTCTGGCTTCGAGGATTTCCCGTGGCCACGCAGATCTACCGAGTACGGGTGCCAGGCATGCGAAACGAGGCCGATCTCCTGCGACCACTGCTGCCACCGGCCACCGATGCCGTGGATGAAAACGATCGGATCGCCTGAATCATCGCCCTCGGCGTAGTTGAGGGTCATTTCGCCGGTGTTGTGCTGTTTTACGGTGAGCAAATGTGACTCCGTGGTTGTTCCGTAAGGACGTCAGGACTGTTGGGAGAAGGGGTCAGCCGATGCGGGTGAGGGTTTTTAGCTCTGGCCGTACGTCTTTGGCGGGGTTCCTGGGTTTAGCGAGAAGTGGGTGTGCGTGGCCAGCCATGCGCCGTCTCGGCGTGCCAGCGTCACGGTCGCTCGTCCGGGCCGATTAAAAGGGTTGTGGTCCTCGTCGAACCCGGTCGATGTCCAGGTGGCAACGCCCCACGCGACTTCTTGGGTACCAAAGCCCTGTACGGACTCGGTTGCGACCTTGAAATCGGCGATAACTCCCCAGATGCCCTCCCACTGGTTGCGTCGGAGGTTGTCGAGGCCGGTGACGATGTCCGCCCGGGTGCCAAACGACACAACGTCGTCCGCGAAAATGCCCTCGGCGGTGTCGTAGTCGATCGCGGCGCAGAGTTCACCGAGCAGCGTGAACCATTGGCGAACGGCGGTTTCTGGGTCTGGATCGGTTATGGGGATCGTATATGTGAGATCAGTCATGTCGCGGGACAGGATGCCACAGGTTATTGCCGTTCACCGAGCTGATGCCGGGAAACTTCTCAGGCCTCATCCCGCCCCACCCGGCACAGGTGATCCGCCTGATAGTCAAATGAGAGAGGCGATCAACTGGAGAAGCACGCCAATTCCGAAAACTGGCACCATCATCGAGAAGACCTTCTTTAGCCGTTTTTCACTGGCCCCGGCAAGTAGATCAGCAACTATGGCTACGACCGACACAGGCAATAACGCGCCAAAGATGACCGTGTGATGCCAATCCCAGTTTTCGACCGGATTTCCTAGCCTGTCCCGAGGATCTAAGACAAACCGTCCCCCGGGACACAGCACTTCGAGCTGGCCAGTGACGAACTAATACACCGTGAGAACGAAAATTACGAACAGCCCGCCAATAGCGATCACTTTCAGTGCCCGGGAGAGTCTCGTCTTGATCCAATCCCTAATTCCGTTCGCGTAGTCGGACGCGAGTCCGCCCGCGAATACCGCGAAAAGGTTCCTGAATTGCCCGACTATATCCAGGGTCTATGCGCCGTCAGAATTTCGGTCCTCCTCCGGGCAAGTACCCTTCAGATCCAATTAAGTCGTGAAGATAACAGGAGAATCAACCCGACCGTGGATTCGGCCGTGGATTCCGCTCATTTTCATTTGCTCGACCGGCCAACAGTAGCAAACACCCGGTGCGGGATGGCGATCGGGTCTTCTGGAAAACGTTCCTTCAACAGGGCAGCGAACTCCTGATCGAACGCGTCAACCTGTTCGTGTGGAAGCGATGCGGCGATTCCAGCGGACGCTCTTATGCGGCCACGCCACGCCTCGTGTGAGTACGACACGTCCAGCGGGAATGTGAGCTGGGTGACTTCGTCGAACCCGCCGCGTTGGAGATCGACTATGAACTCTGGATGGTGGCCGTTGCCGCCGCCCATTTGCCAGTCAGGATTGTGCGCCTCAATTAGCCGCTCGGTCAGATCGGCCACGTTGCCCGGCTGCCCTATCCAATCGAACGAAGCGAGTAACAGCCCACCACCCGGCTTGAGGAGGCGCTTGGCCTCGGCAAGTGCAGCGTCGGCGTCGAACCACCACCAGCTCTGCCCCGCTGCGACGATATCGAACTCGCCACCCGGAAGGCCGGTGTTTTCGGCCGATGCCGTCACGTACTTCACATCTACGCCTGACTCGTCATCCAGCCGACATGCCTCACGCATCAGGTCCTCGGAGATGTCGACCGCTGTTACCAGAGCACCATGCTTAGCGAATCCACGAGCCAGAGTCCCCACGCCGGGGCCGAGATCAACGATCCGCGCCTCGCTCAGAACAATCGTTATCTCATCTAGAGAGTCAAAGAACTCTGCCGGGAATCCGGCGCGATGGCGGGCGTAGTCGTGCGCGGTCTGGCCGAAGTCTGGATTAGTCATGGACGACAAGGGTACTGCCAGCGCGGACCTGTGGTCTCGTCACCATTCATTTACGCCTTGAGGTAATTTGACGACTGCCCTGAACAGCATTTGGAACTGAAGCAGCCGAATCGCTAAAGGCCGCCAGTTTGACCTCCCTCACCCCAGCCCTCTCCCACGGGGAGAGTGGGTTTTGTTCTTGCCCTACGAGGTAATTCGGATTCAGACCTGCATTTTCAGAAAGGCTATAACGCTATCTAGCGCGTCTGAGACTGTCTGTTCCAACTCCGGTTCTTGGTCGCTGTCAAAACCGCGGGGGCCGTCCGGGATGGTGATCATTTCGTGCTCGATACCGGCGGCCTTCAAGTGACCTGCCACGTGGACCGACTGGACGTACGGAACGACCGTGTCCGCATCGCCGTAGAGGAGCAGGGTTGGCGGATAAGTTTCGCCAACGTTTTCTGCGGGTGAGTCTTGCGTGAACCAGTCCAGCTCAGACACCAGAGGTAGTAGTCACGACGCGCCGGATCGGCCGCACCGTCGACAAGTTCGTCCTCACCGATTGCCCGCCTGGCATTGTCTTTCGACAGCCGATCGAAGGTGTTGTAGAACGGGTCGGGTTTGCTGTACCAGTCGCCTGCGATATTGCCGTAGCCATAAAACGAGACCAGTGCTGAAGGGGCCGGGTCAACGCGGTGCCCGGCGAGCAGGGTGAGATAGCCGCCGGCCGAGTGGCCGACAACGCCAATCCGGTCCGGGTCGATACCGAACTCGTCCACTCCAGAAGAACGGAGCCACCTGAACGCGTCTTCAACGTCCTCGGCGATGGCCGGCAGCTTCGTCTCCGGGGCTAGTCGGTAGTCGATGCAAACGACAACAAATCCAGCGTCCACGTATCGATCGAGCTGTCCCGGAACGATCCCGGCCCGGTTGCCCATGATCAAAGCGCCGCCGTGTATCCAGACGATGGCCGGTTTTGGGACATCGGATGGCGTCTCGGCGCCATAGACGTCGGCCTGAAGTGGCAGGGTTTCGACCGTTTTATAAGTACTGGTGATCAATAAACCAGGGCCCTCAAGCGAAAGCCCATCGCATGGTCCGAATGACCTCAAACAGGTAGATCAGCCAGACGGGGAGTGTGATGATCGCAAGCGCCAGTTTGTCGCCGGGCTGGGTACGACTCCCGAACGAGTCCACGGGGTCCAGCACGATGTAGCTGAAGGTCTCAAATACAGCCTGAGGCATTAAGACGATTGTGATTATTCCAAAGGTGATGGTCACCACAATCAGATAGACGCGGTTGAGCAGGCTCACTCTCTCCTCTCCCGTCTCTAACCAGCGACGCGACGCCAGGTGGGAGAGGACGGAGCAAGCGCCGCCCCTACGGGGGTTGCTGCCAGGACGGATCTTTCGACCGGTTCCCAATGTCCTCGAAGGACGGGCGTGGGCGGATACCAATCCGCCCCTACGGTGTTTCTACAGGCGCGAGAACGCCCCCTTCCTTCTTACGGGACGGGGGCGCTCTTTTTATTCGCTGCCTTGTTCGGAGTTAGACGGCTGCTGGGACTGGTGCCTCAAGTACGCCGGCCTTTTCGGCGGCGGCGAGGACGACGGCCTTTTCGTCAGCGGTCAGGTAGTTGTTGGGTCGGATCGACTCGCCCATGTCGATGCCAAGCCGCTCTGAGAGTATGGCCTTGCAGACGTGTGCGGCCGCACCGTACATGACGACCAGATCGACGACCTTCTGGACCTCGTCCTGGAGTTCCTGCGCCCGCGCTATGTTGCCGGCCGTGTATGAGGCGTACAGCTCTGTGTACAGCCACGGGGTCAGCGAGAGCGGGGCGTCGACGGTGCCTATCGCTCCCATGGTGAGCGCCGGGAGCGGCAGCCGGCCGGAGCCGGAGAAGCAGGTGAGGCCACGGTCAGCCCAGTCCCGGATCAGGGCGAAGTTGGCGGCGGAGTGCTTGAGACCCTTGAGGCTCGGCACTTCTTTCATCACGGCGTCCATAAGGTCCGGGACGAACTCAACCTGTGTCAGCTGCGGCAGGTTGTAGGCAAACAGCGGCAGGCCGTCTGCGGCATCAGCTACCGCCTTGTAGTGGTCGATGATCGCTCGTTCGTTTGGCCGGAAGAAGAACGGCGGTACACAGCAGACCGCTGCACAGCCGGACTCGGCGGCGGCCTTTGCGCCTTTGACTGCGCTCTCGGTGCTGATCGCTCCGACGTGCATTATTGCCAGCGCCTTGCCCTTTGTGGTCTCACCGGCGATGCGGGCGACGGTGTCGCGCTGCTGCTCGGAGAGGATCGGGCCTTCCCCGGTGCTACCCGCTACCCAGAATCCCTGGACGCCGTGGGACATGTTGTCCTCAAGGATCGCCCGAAGACCTTCTTCATGGATAGTGCCGTCGGCGTGGATCGGGGTCGGGTTGGCCGGGAAGACGCCCTTAAAGCCAGACATGTCTGTGTTGCCGGTACCGTTGCTGGTCATTTCGATTCTCCGATAGATGTGACGTCGGGAGACCCCGGCGGATTGAGCCAAAGCATACGCCCGCAATGTAGGAATTGTTTGGATGGGGTGATTCTGGGACCGGCGTATTCGTTGCGGTCTACTGCTTCCGTTGGGTTCGTTTCTATCTCGTTATGAATAAATCGCACGCCTGAGTGGGTTTCGTACGGAAAGTTACTCAAATGACATGAGTCTCCCGATTTACCGGACCATTTCACCCGTATTCAACCGATCCACATCAATTCGCGACGTTTCTACCGGGTAGAGAGATACCGAACCGGACCGTTATCGGCTATTGTCGATTAATCGAATCCCGTCAGCCACCAACTATCCGAGAATTGCATGGGAAGAATATTCGGCCGCGGCCTGATAGTGCTTCTGCCCCTCACCGTCACGGTGTTGATAGTCGGATTTGTCGCGGGTCTTGCCGATTCGATCTTTGCTCCCATCACAGACCCCCTGATAGGGAGACACATCCCCGGCCTCGGCCTTGTGATCCTTCTCGCGATCGTGTTTATGGTCGGTCTGCTCAGCCACCGGGTGGCTGAAATTCTGGGACGCTGGATAGAGCGGGGGATCGTAACATTCCCGTTTATCGGCCGGGTTTATGTGACGGCGAAACAGGTCGCCATGTCTGTTTCAGGTGGGCAGGAATCAAGCTTTGACACCGTGGTCAGCGTCCCGTTCCCTACAGAGACCAGCCTGGCGGTCGGCTTCCTGACACGGGAGTTCACGAACGACCACAATCGTGAATATGGGATCGTGTACATTCCGACCACGCCGATCCCCAGTTCCGGGTTTCTGCTGGTAGTGCCGATGAGCGACATCAAGATCCTGGACATGTCATCCACCGAGGCGATGCAGATGGTGGTGACCGGCGGCGTCGTTGTGCCGGGCAGCCTCGGCGATCTCGGCAAGTAGGTCGCGCCGGGCCTCACTCACGCCCCACGCTGAAGAACGGCGCCGGGTCTAGCACCGGTGTGAACCCCGTCTTTGATTACCGATTCTCCATTCACAAGAACCTGCGGTATTCCTATCGGGTAGCGGTGAGGGTCCTCGAACGTGGTTACATCGATCACGGTGGCCGGATCAAAGACGACGATGTCCGCTATAGCACCCTCACGCAACACCCCACGATCTGAAAGCCCGAGTCGCCTGGCCGGCATCCCGGTCATCTTGTGGATCGCCGTCTCAAGCGAGATCAGCGGCTCGTCCCTGACATATCTCCCAAGAACGCGTGGGAAGGTGCCATAAAAACGCGGATGTGGCATCGACGACTCCCACGATCCGGCGCGTTCTATGGCGTTGCCGTCGGACCCGATCATGGCGTGCTCGTAAGCCATGAAGAATCGAATATCGCCCTCCACCCGGTTGTGCATAATCTCGGCGATATCGTTGTCCTCCTCGTCGATCAGCATCAGCATCGCTTCTATCCCATCAACGCCTCGCATCTCGGCGATCTCGGCCAGAGTCTTTCCGACCAGTCCGCTGTTCTTTTCGCTGGCGACCGTAGCCACCACGTGTGGCTCAAACGACCACGGGAGTCCTCCAAACCAGCCCTTTGAGGTGTCCTCGTGGACCTTCTTCCGGGTGGCGGGGTCACGGAGCCGTTCAAGTAGCGCTGCCACTCCACCCTCCTGGACCCAGCCGGGCAAAAGTTGGCTGAACCCGGACGAGGACGCCGTGTATGGATACATGTCACACGTGACATCGTCACCGCTTGCTCGGGCTGCCTCGATAACTGCGACAAGCTGGTCGCCGTTGCCGTACTCACGTGAATCGATGATGGCGATATGCGAAAACTGCACCGGGACGTTGGCACGTCGGCCTATTTCTACGGCCTCCTCTATCGCCTTGATGTGCCAGCCGGCCCAGACGCGGGCGTGCGTGGCGTAAAAGGCGTGGTCGTAAGGAGACATCACGGCCGCTAGCGAGACGAGCTCGTCGGTGTCTGCGTAACTGGAAGGAGGGAGGGTCAGCCCGGTGGACATCCCGAAAGCGCCCTGCTCCATTCCTGTTGCCAGGAGGATCTGCATGTTCGCAAGTTGCTCATCGGTCGGCGGGCTATCGTCCAGTGCGCCGGTCGCCCTGCGCAGCGCCGAGTGGCCGATCAGCGGGGCGATGTTGATTGACACGCCCTGTGAGCGAACGGTCTCCGTGTAACCGGCCAGGTCTCTCCAGTTCTGCTCCCCTGCCAATCCTCTCCCCGCCGGTAAGTCGTCTTCCGTCGGGAACCACGAGAAGCCGCAGTTCCCTATCACCTCTGTCGTGACGCCCTGGTACGCCTTACTTTCGCCGCCCGGGTGATCGACCAGAGTCAAATCTGAATGGGTGTGTATGTCTATGAAGCCCGGGCATACGATGTTGCCGTGCGCCTCGATCACCGTAGGGGCGTCATGTACTGCGTCTGAAAGGTCTGAGATTGCCGTAATCCGTCCGCCTGCGATACCGATATCGGAGCGACGTCCCGGAGAGCCACCGCCGTCGATTACGGCGCCACCCCGGATGATCGTGTCAAACTTCATGGGCATCCTCAGGTATCGGTGACGGCGGGAGAGAGTCCCGTTGGCTCGCCCGTTGCTACAATTAGTATCTGGGTGTTATCTGGCATGGTCGGCGAACCGGCTTGCTGACGCCAGCATTTTTTCAGCCCACTAAGGCAGATCTGAACTTGTTCGAGTCACTATCAGACAAACTAAACGGCGCCTTTGCCAGGATGACCGGCAAGGGAAAGCTATCCGAGAAGGACATTGACGAGGCGCTGCGCGAGGTTCGTCTTGCGCTCCTCGAAGCGGACGTCGACTTCAAGGTCACACGTTCCTTTGTTCGCGCCGTCAAGGATCGGGCCACTGACGAGAACATCTTTGCATCACTGACGCCGGGTCAGTCGGTCGTGCGGATCGTCAACGAAGAGTTGGTCAAGATTCTCGGCGGCGAGGCCGAGGGCCTGGCCCGAGGCGAAGCTCCGCCAACGGTCATCATGCTTGTTGGACTCCAGGGAGTCGGCAAGACAACCTCGGCCGCCAAACTGGCTCGCTTGCTCGGGGAGCAGGACGAGACAGTCGCCATCGCGGCCTGTGACCTGCGGCGGCCTGCGGCGATCGAACAGCTGGTACAGCTCGGCGACGACCTTGGCGTGCATGTGTACCGGGAAGATCCTCAAAAATCGACCCCGCTCAAGGTGGCGCAGAACGCCGTAAAAGAGGCGCAGCGCAACAACACCCACTACCTGATCCTGGACACCAGCGGCCGCATCGCCATCGACGATGAATTGATGCAGGAGTTGGAAGAGATTCGGGACGCGGTGCATCCCGTCGAGAGCCTCCTGGTTGTGGACGCCATGACTGGACAGGACGCGGTGCGCTCCGGGACGGAATTCCAGGAACGTATCGGGCTGACCGGCATCATCATGACCAAGATGGACGGCGATGCCCGCGGTGGCGCGGCGCTGTCTATGCGCTCCGTCACGGGCGTGCCGATCAAGTTCATCGGCGTAAGCGAGCGTCCGGACGGGCTTGAGCGGTATCACCCGGACCGGATGGCTTCACGGATCCTGGGAATGGGCGATGTTCAGACGCTCATCGAGAAGGCCGAGGAGCAGTTCGACACCGATCAGGCCATGGCGCTTGAGCAGAAGTTGCGGATGCAGACGTTCGACATGAACGACATGCTTCAGCAGTTGCAGGCGTTCAAGAAGATGGGCGGCATGGCGAACGTTCTTGGAATGATCCCGGGTATGGGATCGCTCAAGGGCCGGATGAACCCCAAGGACATGGACGAGAGCCGGATCACACGCGTCGAGGCGATGATCCACTCGATGACCGCAGGCGAACGGGCTAATCCCAAGCTGATCAACGGCTCCCGTCGCAAGCGGATCGCCAACGGCTCTGGTACGACCGCAACAGACGTGAATCAGTTGCTAGGGCAGTTCCGGCAGACGCAGAAGATGATGAAGAAGATCTCGTCCGGCAAGGGTCGCCGCGCAGTGATGAGCATGCTGGAAGGCCGTTAGGGTCCGACAGGTTGTAGGGTCCGCTTTTTCCAACGTTAGTCCGCCTGCATTGCGCCGCGTCTGCTCCGGTCACTCTGACGCACCGTTCGGTTTCCTAGTAGCCCGGATTCTGTAGGCCGTTTAATTCGTCGCGCTGGACGATGCCCGTAGCTGCCAATATGCTGCGTCTTGCATGCGCGGCTTGTAGTCGCGTTACCCGCTATGTCGGGCGATACCGACGTTTCTCAACACACACGAACTTTCCCGGGGACCACCACTTTGATCTCACAACTCCGTATCTACACGATCAACAAAGGCCAGATGGACTCATGGCTCAAAGCTTTTGAGGGTCTGAAGCCGTTGCTAGCCGAGCACGGGATACAGGTGGACGGTACCTGGGTCGACGCCGAGAACGAACGCTTCATCTGGGTCCGATCATTCGAGGATCAGGCGGATCTGGAGAAAAAGGAAGCGGCGTTTTACGGTTCAGAGAAATGGCTCGCCGGTGTGGACCACGTACGGAGCCACCTGGCTCGTCGGGACATCACCGTAATGAATTCGGTCTAGGCGCAGTGCCGGCGAGGCGCGTCACTGCCCTTTCGCCAGGCCCCATTAAATAGGGATAGAACAGGATGCTGTCCGAACTTCGGATCGTAACGATCAAAGAGGGCCAGATGGACAACTGGCTCGATCTGTTCCGGGATAGGGTCGCGCCGTTGGCGAGCAGGCTCGATATTCAGATCAACGGCGCGTGGACTGACCTGGAGCGGAAGCGTTTCGTCCAGATCCGGTCCTTTGGGGATTCCGACAACATGGCGACGAGCCGCGCCCGTTTTGTCGATCATCGTGATTGGCGAGCGATAGAGGGTCGCGTGTTGGAATTCGCCCCGGAGCAGGACATCGTGCAGCTCCAGCCGATCTGGCATTTCGACGACTGGCATGACAACTGGCATCTGCAGAACATGGACCACTCGCCGCTCGCCCAGCTCCGGATGTACACGGTCAACAACGGGATGCTGGAGGACTGGGAAGACCTGTTCAAGCGCTACGAGATACCGGGCCATCAGGCGGCGGGAATACCCCTCGAGTGGCTATCGCACGATCTTGAAGAGGAAAGGTTCTTCTGGATCCGCTCGTTCGAGAACGAGTGGGAGATGG
>Ga0114993_10003990_pt1 | contig 14948 bp, 15 predicted proteins | sample ArcticOcean_MG_C_FD_87042 | JGI IMG/M metagenome (GOLD analysis project Ga0114993, IMG submission 87042) | Marine microbial communities from western Arctic Ocean - ArcticOcean_MG_CB2_150 | ecosystem: Environmental > Aquatic > Marine > Oceanic | place: Arctic Ocean: Canada Basin | collected...
ATTTGATGATTTTAGTGGCCCACAAAATATAGGACATTTATTTATTGTAATGAAATCAAACCTTTTTGTTGGAGATTCTTATAACAGAAGAATTAAAAATAATATTAAAACTATAAAAAAATTACCTAAAATAAAAGGAGTAAAAGAAATTCTTTTTCCAGGACAAAGCAAATATAAAAGATATAAAAATAACCTAAAAAAAAATATTGAAATACCAATAAATATATTTGAAGACTTGGAAAAATTACAATCCCATTAATTAACGTAAACTTCTTACAAACTCCACTATGTCATTAACAAACAATTCTGGTTGCTCCATTGCAGCAAAATGACCACCTTTACTTATTTTTGTCCAACGCTTGATGTTAAATAATCGATCTACATATGATCGTGGTGGCCACTCTGACATTTCAGCAGGAAATAACGCTACAGCTGTTGGAATCTCAATTTTTTTAAAATCTTTTGGAAAAAATCTACCGCCCTCTTCTCTTCTACCAAAATAAATCCAAGAAGCTGTATTAAAAGTTCTTGTAACTAAATAAAGCATAATATTTGCTATCAAAACATCTTTAGTATAAACGCTCTCAATATTATTGTTTTTTAAATCTGACCAAAAATAAAATTTTTCTATTATCCAGGCAGCAACACCTATTGGGCTATCCATCATTCCATAACTTAAAGTTTGAGGTTTTGTTGCTTGCTGAGTTCTGTATCCATCTTGTTCTATTTGATCTTTATCAAACCTAATTTGCCAATCTTCTTCTTCTTTAGTTTTGGGTCCATCTGGATGACGCATAGTTAAACAATTGATATGTATTGCTTTACATGTTTGTGGGTGATCATATCCCAACCAATTTGAAATTGTTGCTCCCCAATCACCACCTTGGGCTATATAATTTTTATAACCAAGGTTCTCAGTCACTAGAGTATTAAAAATATCTGCAATTTTTCTTGGTCCTATCGGTCTTTCTGGAGCTCCTGAGAAACCAAATCCTGGGAGCGAAGGCACGATTACATCAAATCCATCTTCTTCTTTTCCACCAAATCTTTCTGGATGAGCAAGTTTTTCAATTATGTGCAAAAATTCAATTATTGATCCAGGCCAACCATGCATAATCAATAAGGGTACAGGGTTTGAGCCACTGCCTTTTTCATGAATAAAATGAATATCAATATTGTTAACCTTTGCAGTGAAATTAGAAAATTTATTTATTTGGTCTTCGTGTTTTTTCCAATCAAACTTATTAACCCAATAGTTTGCTATTTCTTTCATGTAATTGAGGTTGGCTCCATATTTCCAGCCACCATCTATTGGCATTTCGTGCCATGGATAGTTTTTTACTTTATAAATTATCTCCTGAATAACTTTATCTGAAACATTTATTTTAAATGGTTTAACCATTTTTTATAAATGACTAATCCAAATTGTTTTTGTTTGAAGATACTGATTTAAAGCTTCTGTTCCTTGATCTCTACTTAATGACCCAGATTGTTTATAACCGCCAAAAGGGGTTTTTATATCTCCTTCAGAAAAGGTGTTGATTGATATTGTTCCGCATGGGAGATTTTTAGCTATATAAAAAGCTTTATTAATATCCTGAGTAAACACACTACCGTGCAAACCATATTTAGAATTTTTTGCTATTTTTAATGCTTCCTCTGTATTATTAACAGTAAGAATTCCAAGAACGGGTCCAAATATTTCGTCTTGGGCTATTGTCATGTTTTCTTCTACATTATCAAAGAGTGTTGGCTTAGCAAAAAAACCTTTTTGATTACTTTCCGAAACTCCCCCATGTAGAATTGAAGCTCCTTCATTAATACCTTTTTTAATATAACCATCAACTTTAGCTAAATGTTCTTTTGATATCATGGAGCCCATATTTGTATTGGTATCTAATGGGTCTCCAACTTTGATATTTTTTACTCTTTTTAAAACTTTATCCAAAAATTCATCTTTTACTTTCCTGTGAACAATCTGCCTCATGTTAGCTGAGCAATTTTGACCTCCGTTCCAAAAAGCAGAATTGATTGCATTATCTATTAATGTCTCGTTTATTTTTGCATCTTCTAAAACTAAAAAAGGGCTTTTTCCACCCATTTCAAGACCAATTGTTTTTAAATTACTTTCTCCAGAATATTTCATAAATAATCCACCGACTTCAGTTGATCCAGTAAATGAAACTGCATCAACATCACTATGTCTTCCTAAAGCTTCACCTACATCCCCAAATCCTGGAACAACGTTAAATACACCGTCAGGAATTCCTGCATCTTGTGCAATTTTAGCAATTCTAAGTGCGGATAATGGAGTATCTTCAGCTGGTTTAATTATTACTGAACAACCTGCCGCTAAAGCTGGTGCAGCTTTCCATACAGCCATCATTAAAGGAAAATTCCAGGGCACAACTCCTGCCACGACTCCAATTGGTTCTTTAACAATTAAACTTGTGATTGATGGATCTGTTGGAGAAACTTTTCCAAAAGTTTTGTCAATTAATTCAGCATACCACTGGAAATGCATTGGAGTATCGTTAGCAACCTCGTTTAAACAATCGTTTATTAATTTTCCTGTATCAACACATTCAAGGACTGAATTTTCTACACCATGATTTCTTAACAATTCTGCAAACTTAAGTAGAACATCTTTTCTAAATTCTGGAGAAGTCTTTGACCAAACTCCACTTTCAAAAGATTTTCTCGCAGATTTTACTGCTAAATCCACATCTTTATGATTGCATTTTGCCACTGAGCACAATACATCTCCAGTAGCAGGATTTATACTTTGGAATGTTTTGCCATCAATAGCATTAACATATTTTCCATTAATAAAGGCTCTACCTTCAAACTTTAATTTACTGGCGATAGATTTATAGTTTTTTGTTGTCATTAATTTATAGATAAATTAATCGAAATAAATATTGGAGTAAAGCTGCTTTAACAAACTTTAAAAAAGGTATATTAGGATAGATAAATACATAATGTTATCAAATAAAAAAATTATCTGCCCAAACAATTTGATCAATGTAGCAAAAAAAATAGGTGTTATAAATGCAGCTATAGTCAATGCGGGGGAAATATTTCCAATGGAATCTGTTCATAAAGCCGTTCAAAATAATTTAATTAATCCAATTTTTATAGGAAATGAAATTGAAATTAAAAAACATGCAGAAAAACTTAAGTGGGATATATCAATGTATAAAATTATTGATGAAGGAGATGAGAACAGCACCGCTCCAATAGCTGCAAAATTAGCCAGCGAAAATAAAGTTAAGATTATTGTTAAAGGCCATATTCACACTGATATTTTAATGAAAGCTGTTTTAAAAAGAGATTTAAATTTAATTGGTAAAAAAAGATTAAGCCATGTTTGGCATATGACTTTGGACAAAGATGATAAACCGTTTATCATCACTGATGGAGTTGTTAATGTTTTACCAAAATTAGAAGTTAAAATGCATATACTTAAAAATGCTGTAGAGTTTGCTAATAAAATTGGAATTAAAAAACCTAAGGTTGCTATATTGTCTGCTACTGAAGAAGTAATTAACAGCGTCCCTAGTTCAATCGATGCTGATATAATTACCAAAAGAGCTAAAGAAGAAAATATAAATGCAGATGTGTTTGGACCTTTAGCTTTTGATAATTCTGTTTCCAAAAAATCTGCAGTTATTAAAAAAATTAAAAATAATGTGTCAGGCGAAACAGATATACTTCTTGTACCTAACGTTGAAACAGGTAATGCTTTGGTTAAAATGATGATTTATTTTATGGGAGCGTGTGCGGCTGGTGTTGTCCTGGGAGGGAAAGCTCCAGTTGTAATTACAAGCAGATCTGACGAAGCGGAGGCTAGACTAGCCTCAATTGCTGCAGCTGTAGTTGCTCTTAGCTAATCAAATAATCATTAGGGTGGACAATAATGACACCTTCTAATGATTGCTTCTTAAATGTATTATAAATAATTAATAATGATCAATATCATTGGAAATTTCAGTCTATGGTTAGCTCTTTGCTTTTCTGCTTTTCAATTTTTAAATTCATTAAAGAAAAATAACAATTCATTAATTTATCTTAATAAAATAGCAGTAAATGGTTTATTGATATGCACATTAATATCTTTTTTTTCATTAATGTATGGACATATAGTTTCTGACTTTAGTCTAGCAAATGTTTTTCAAAATTCACATACAACAAAGCCATTGCTTTATAAAATTTCTGGCGTCTGGGGGAATCACGAAGGATCAATGTTGTTATGGATACTTATATTAAATATATTTAATTATTTTATTTTTAAGCTATATAATGAAAAAAATTTACGATTTGTATCTAAAATTTTGGAAACGCAAGCTTTAATTATTTTTGGATTTATATTATTTACTGCCATCACTTCAAATCCTTTTGAATTAATGCAAGAACTTAATGAAAACGGTTTGGGTTTTAATCCAATTTTACAAGATCCAGCTTTAGCTATTCATCCACCTCTTTTATATGTTGGGTACGTAGGTTTCTCTGCAGCTTTTTCTATTAGCTTGGCAGCTTTAACTCTAGAAGATAATAGTATTCCTTGGCATACTTATATGAAGCCCTTTGTGTTAGCTGCCTGGACCTTTCTGACGATTGGTATTACTTTTGGTTCTATATGGGCATACTATGAATTAGGATGGGGAGGATGGTGGTTCTGGGATCCAGTTGAAAATGCATCTTTCATGCCATGGTTACTTGGAACTGCTTTGATACATTCTCTTATAACTGTTGAGCGAAAAGGTATTCTTCAATCGTGGGTACTTTTGCTATCCATACTTGCTTTTCTTTTAAGTGTGATAGGAACTTTTCTAGTTCGCTCTGGTATACTAACTAGTGTTCATACTTTTGCTTTAGATCCATCGAGAGGAATTTATATATTAATTTTTACAGCAATTTTGGCATCTTATTCGTTGTTTCTTTTTGGATTAAAATTAAAAAAAAATCCTACTAACAATTATTTATCTTTTTTTAGCAAAGAAGGTTCGATTCTTTTCAATAATATTTTAATGGTTACAGTATGCTTTTCAGTATTTTTAGGAACAATTTATCCATTGTTAATAGAAGCGTTTACAAATAATAAAATTTCGGTTGGAGAGCCCTACTACAACGCTACTGTGATACCAATAATTATCCCAGCTATTATTGTTATGGGTGTTGGCCCTATTCTTTCGTGGGGGGGTGTTAATAAATCTAAATTATTTAAAAAAGTTTTCCCTGCTATTTTGAGCACACTAATAATGACATTTCTTACTTTTATGTTTTATCAGTCTTACAGTTTTGTTGGATTAATAGGAATATCATTAGCTTTTTGGATAATATCAAACAACATAATTATGTGGTTTAAAAAAAAGGAAAAATTATCAATTGGCATGATTATCTCACATCTTGGAGTTGGCTTTTTAATTTTAGGAATAACAGGGTCTAGTGTTTGGCAACAAGAAAAAATTATAAAAATGAAATTAAAAAATGAGGTTAAAATCAAAAACTATAATATTGTCTTTGAAGAAATTGATGAAATTAAGGGTTCAAATTATTTAGCGTTGCGAGGAAACTTTTATGTTTATAATGAGAAAAGAAAATTAATTACAATACTACAACCAGAAAATAGGTATTACCCTATTACCAATAACTTTACTACGGAAGCTGCTATAGATACTAATTTAATTAGAGATTTATATATTGTGATAGGTAATGGTAATATAAATGAAGGGTGGACTGTAAGATTGTACCATAACCCTCTAGTTATGTGGATTTGGTTTGGTGCAATAGTAATATTTATAGGTGGCATTATCTCAACAAATAATAATTTGAAAAAAATGAAATCTTTACGCAAATGAATAAAAAATTACTTATACTGCCCGCTATAATTTTTTCTTCAATACTTCTAGTATTTTTTTATCTTTTAATAATAGATAGAGACCCATCAGGAATTCCATCGGCTTTAATAAATAAAAAAATACCTAAATTTGAAACTAAATCACTTTTAACTGAAGAAACTTTTATATCATCTGATTTATTTAATAACGAAATAACTCTAGTAAACTTTTTTGCAACTTGGTGTAAACCATGTCGTGATGAACATGATAATATTAAAAAATTATCAAATGAAGGTGGACTTAAAATAATTGGCATAAATTATAAAGATAATAACGAGAAAGCGATTAAGTGGTTAAAGGAATTAGGTAACCCATACACTTCGGTAGGTATAGATAAAAATGGGTCAATAGCTATTGATTGGGGTGTATATGGAATTCCAGAAACTTTTGTTGTCGATTCAAGTGGGATAATCAAATATCGACATGTTGGTCCAATAACAAATAAAATTTATAACAAAATAAATATGATTGTTATTGCCATTAAATAGTTATGATAAAAAAAGTATTTATATTTGTTTTATTTTTTGTCATTACGCAAAACTATTATTTTAATAGTTATGCTGTTGAGCCTGAAGAAATATTAACTAATAAAAAACAAGAAATTCTTGCTAGGAAAATATCAAAAAATATCAGGTGTATGGTTTGTCAAAATGAATCTATAGATGCGTCGAGCGCTCCTCTTGCAAAAGATTTGCGCATTTTAATTAGAAATAAAATACAGGAAGGAAAAAACAGTGAAGAAATTTATAAATTTTTAACAGACAGATATGGTGATTTTATCCTTTTAAAACCACCCCTTAAGATTATTACATTTCCACTTTGGTTTTTACCTTTCTTTATTTTAATTATTTCTATTATTTACGTGTTTTGGCTAAACAAAAAATCTAAAAAAACATAAAAACACTTTTTTATCTTTTATTTTTTTTTTCTATTCTTAATTTCATTAATTCAGCTTTATATCTCATTAAAAAAATAATTATTGAGTATATCACCATACCTAAAAACATAATGATTAGAGGCGCTAACATTGTGTAATGAATAGTTGGTGCAGAAGTTAATGTAATGCTTGATGGTTGGTGAAGCGTGCTCCACCAGTCAACAGAGTATTTAATAATTGGTAAATTTAACAAACCTAAGATACCAATAGCAGAACTTAATGTATTAGCTTTTTTGTAATTTTTTACATATTTCCAAACAAAAATATAAGCTAAATAAAAAATAAATAAGATTAACATAGAAGTTAGTCTTGCGTCCCATACCCACCATATCCCCCAGGTTGGTTTTCCCCACAATGATCCTGTAACAATTGAGATTAATGAAAAAATGCAGCCAACAGGAGCTAAGCTTTTTGCCATAGTGGGTAAAAACTTTATTTTAAAAATTACATTTAATATTGACGCAACACCAATAAAAGCAAAACAACCTAATGCTATAAATGAGGACGGTACATGAACATACATTATTCTAACTGAGTCACCCTGTATATAATCTGGAGGTGATAAAAATAGAGCGAACGTTAGCCCTAATAAAATAACGCCTATCATTAAAAATAATAAATAATTAATTAATTTATTATTTAAAGAAATAATCTTGTTTGGTAAAAAATTTTTAAACATTGATTTATATTATATTCAAATTTGAAAATTTAAAACATTCTTATTAAAAATATTATACTAGCTTATTCTTCTAAAGCTTTGCTAACTTCTGGAGGCATATAATTTTCGTCATGTTTAGCTAAAATCTTGTTTGCAATAAAGTATTTTTTATCCTTAAGTTTTCCTTCTGCTATTACACCTTTTCCTTCAGAAAATAAATTAGGAACTAAACCCTCATAATTGACTATAATTTCATTCTTTAAATCAGTGATAATAAAATTTATTATTTTTCCTTCTTTTCTTAATGAGTTCTCTTTTACTAAGCCACCTATTCTAATTGTATCTTTGTAAGATATATTTAATTCTTGAGAAATTTCTGTTGGTGAAAAAAAATAAACAATATTTTCTTTTAGAGAATTGAATATAAAAAAAATTATTGCTACAGTTACACTTAATAAAAGAACCAAGAAAGTAATTCTTGATTTAACCTTTTTAGTTAACATTTTATTTTATTAATAAATTTTTAGAGCTTAATAAGTTACGCTTTTAGATAAAATTTCTTTTATTGCAGGAGAAATATTTGTTGCGTCGTCGTTATAAATCGAGGTTGCCTGCGCGTCATGGTTATAAATTTTTAAGTACAGTTTTTCATATTTTTCTAATTTTTTGTAAGTTTTATAGTACAAGGCAAAAAAAATAAAAAGAGAGAAAATAAAAGCGGGCCAAACAAAGTAGCTGTATTCGCCTAAAGTTAAAAAATTTAAAATCATACAAAAACACTATCCTAAAGATTGATGCAAAATACAAGAGCAAAATTGTCCTAAAATAATATTAAATCAAAAAGTGAATAGACATTTTGTCTACTGTGTTATTAATTGATTTTATCATATTTAGATATGTATAAATACAGTTAAAATTAAAGATAATTATTAAAAATGAAAACAAGTAAAAAAAATAAAAACAATATAAAATTTGATATAATTATTGTTGGTGGTGGCCCTATTGGTATCGCCTTTGCGTGCGGATTTGCAAATACTAAAATTAAAGTTGCTATCGTTGATAAGCTTACTAAAGAAGCGATAATCAACCCGAAGGTTGATGGGAGAGAAATTGCTTTAACGCAAAGCTCATTAAAAATTTTAGAAAAGCTTGATGTTTGGAAATTCATCCCTAAAAAATTTATATCACCAATCAAGGAAGCTAGAGTGTTAGATGGGGAATCCAATTACGTTTTAGACTTCTCTCATGATCAAATTCAAAAAGAATGCTTGGGATATATTATTCCAAATCATTTAATTAGAAAAAGTCTTTATAAGCGGTTAAAAAATCTTAATAATATAACTTTAATTAACAATACTGAGTGTTCATCAGTAAGTGTAAATAAAAATTACGCTACACTAAAAATGTCAAATGGAAAAAAAATCAAAACATCATTAGTAGTGGCAGCTGATAGTCGTTTTTCAAAAATGCGTTCTAAAATGGGAATTTCCGCATATACACGAAACTTTAATAAAAATATGATTGTCTGTAGAATGAAACATGAAAAATCTCATAAAAATATTGCGTATGAATTTTTCCGTTATAACCAAACTCAAGCATCCTTGCCTTATATTAAAAATCAATCAGGAATAGTTACTACCGGCACGAAAGATCTAACCTCAGTTTTAATGAAAATGAATGCAAAAGAGTTTAGTGAGGAGATGGAGAATAATTTCGGTAATTTTTTTGGCAAAATGAAATTAGTAGGTAAACGATACTCTTACCCTATGATCACTACTTATGCCAAAAAATTTACGTCTCATCGTTTTGCTGTAATTGGAGACGCTGCTGTAGGAATGCATCCTGTAACAGCTCATGGGTTTAATTTAGGTTTAAAAGGACTAGATATCTTAAATATTGAAATTAAAAAAGCACTTGAAAAAAAAGTTGATATTGGAATAAAAGATGCTCTTAAAAACTACCAATCTAAATTACATCGCGCTGCGGCCCCAGTATATTTAGCCACAAACAGTATAATTAATTTATACACATCCAATATTTTGCCCGCTAAATTAACTAGGCAGTTTATATTAAGATTTGTTAATATAGTAAAACCTATCAAGCAAGGTTTTTTAAATATTTTAAAATAAACGATTAAACCAGCAAAATAATTTTTGGTGCAGCACAAGATCCATCGTGTATTTGCTTAAAAGCCAAAGATCCATCTTTAAGATTTCTATATTCAATCCATTTCATACTTCCCAGTTTCTTTTCTGCTAACATGCCAATAGTTTTTTCAAAATCTTTATTAGTATAACAATACGTTCCTATGAAAGTAATTTCTTGCAGTGTCATTTTTCTAAAGTCAAACGATCCACTTGCTTGAGTAAGACCAATGTGAATAATAGTTCCACCTGGACTGATTTTTTTTATTGCTTGCTGTCTAGTAACCTCTAACCCAACAGTATCAAAAACTATATCGAAATGATCATTTGGTATATCTTTGCTATCAGGTTTAAACACTTGCCCATCGAAGTATTTTGAACAGGTGGTCAATCTTCTTTCGTTTGGATCAATAATAGTTATTTTATTACATTTTTTAACTTTAGATAGTATTAAAGCAGTTAATAACCCAATAGCCCCACCACCAATAACTAATGCTTTAATACTTTCTAAAGGTTTGAATATTTCTTTTTCCCCAAGCTCAACTGCGTGGAGAGCTACTGCTGTAGGTTCAGCTATAGGAGCTACATTTATTTCTAACATTTTTGGTAATTCGTATATATTTTTATCTGGAATAGAAACATATTCAGCAAAACCTCCTTGTCTTTCGATAGGCTTATTCATTCCTAAAATAATTCTTTTTCTGCACAAATGTTCTTTGCCATTTAAGCAGTAGTCACATGTTCCACAAGTAATTAAAGGATTAAGAATAACTTTTTTGCCGGCAAATTTACCTTTATTAATTGTTCCACTAATTTCATGTCCTAAAATTAGAGGAGGTATTCTTCTGTTATCTTTGCCGTGGTAAGCGTGCATATCTGAACCACAAATACCTGAAGCAGATACTTTAACTATACTTTCGTTATTAACTATTTTGGGGTTTTTTTCTTCTCTATAAACTAATTCTTGTGTTCCTGTATAAACAAGTGCACGCATGATTAAGATGAATGACCATATTTTTTTAATCTAATATCACCAGTTCTTGCGTGAGCTTCCATTCCCTCAGCTCTTGCTAGGCGTGCTGCAGTCGCTCCAACTACTTTATTTGCTTCCTTACTCATTCTTTGAAAAGTTAATGTTTTAATAAATTTTCCAACAAATAAGCCTCCTGTATATCTACCTCCACCTTTTGTAGGTAAGATGTGATTTGTGCCAGAGCACTTATCTCCATATGCTACTGTCGTTTCTTCTCCTAAAAATAACGATCCATAGTTTCTTAATCTTTCAAGCCACCAATCTAAATTTTCTGCATGAACTTCTAAATGTTCAGATGCATACTTATCGCTTACTGTAGCCATCTCTTCATTTGAATCACAAAGCACTACTTCCCCATAATCTCTCCAAGCTGCTTCAGCACTTGTTCTAGGAAGTTCTGGTAATTCTTTTATTAACTCAGGAATTCTTTTTATGACGTAATCAGCAACAGATTTATCTGTTGTAAATAACCAACCCGGTGAATTATAACCATGTTCAGCTTGACCCACTATATCAACCGCAACTATTTCTTTGTCAGCAGACTTATCAGCGATAATTGCAATTTCTGTTGGACCAGCAAACTGATCTATTCCAACTTTTCCATAAACTATTCTTTTAGCTTCTGCTACATATTGGTTACCAGCACCTACTAGGAAATCAACAGGTAGATTGTTAAAACATCCGTATGTCATAGAAGCTATTGCGGCTATACCACCTAAGTTTAAAATAACATCTGCTCCACAAAGATTAGCAGCATAGATAATTCCAGCATTAGCTCCATTTATATCTTTTGGAGGACTTGCACAAATTATAGTTTTAACGCCAGCAACTTTAGCTGGAGTAATTGCCATTACTGCTGAAGAAATATGAGCATAACGACCACCTGGAATATAACAACCTGCTGTGTCTACGGGTATAAGTCTTTGTCCAGCAAATAAACCCTCTGACAACTCAACTTCAAAATTATTATTCATACTTTTGAGTTGGTGTTCAGCAAATTTTCTTACTCTCTCGTGGGCAAACTGCACATCATCTTTTATTTTTTGACTAACTTTTTTTGATGCTTCTTCAATTTTTTCTTTAGAAACTGTTATCTCTCCTTCGTAATTATCAAATTTTTTTGTTATCTCTTTAATGCCTTCTTCTCTTCGTTTTTCAATATCATTAAGAATATTTTGAACTATTTCCCTTGTTTTGTGATCATCTGTAGATGGAGTTTTAAGTGCTTTTTTTAAATATTTTATAGCCATAATTTACCTTTAAATATAATTTGTTATGAATTTTTTTTTATTTTAATATATAAATATTTTATTCTATGAAAAAGAAATATCCAAGAAATATGATTGGTTATGGGTCAAAAACCCCTACTATTAAATGGCCAAATAACTCAAAATTAGCTCTTCAAATAGTCTTGAATTACGAAGAAGGTTCAGAGCGCTGTGTTTTGCATGGAGATAAACATTCAGAAAGTTTTTTATCAGAAATGGTTGGCGCTCTACCTATAAAAGGGAGACATATAAATATGGAATCTTTTTATGAATATGGCTCGCGTAGAGGTTTTTGGAGAATTCACGAAATATTCCAGGAAAAAAAAATACCTGTAACTATTTTTGGTGTGGGTATGGCTTTAGAAAGAAATCAAGAAATATGCAATGTAATAAAAGAATCTGACTATGAAGTTGCGTCGCATGGATGGAGATGGATTGACTATCAAAATGTATCTAAAGCTATCGAAAAAAAACATATGGAACTTGCAATAAAATCTATTAAAAAAATATTTGGACAAAGACCTTTAGGTTGGTACACGGGCAGGTGTAGTTCAAACACAAGAGATTTAGTAATGGAAGAAGGTGGTTTTCTTTACGATAGCGATTCATACAGTGATGATTTGCCTTACTGGGAAACTAGAGGTAAAAAGAAACAATTAATTATTCCATATACCTTAGATAACAATGATATGAAATTTGCAACTAACCAAGGTTTTAATAGTGGTGATCAATTCTACACATACTTGAAAGATAGTTTTGATGCCCTTTATAGTGAAGGAAAAACAAAACCTAAAATGATGTCTGTTGGACTGCATTGTCGTTTAATAGGAAGACCTGGAAGGATACAGTCTTTAAAAAGGTTCCTTGATTATGTTCTAAAACATGATGACGTGTGGATCTGTAAACGTATAGACATTGCTAAACACTGGATAAAAAATTACACGAATATTTAAATTTTGTTATGAAAAAAAATAAATATATTTTTACAAATGGATTGATTGACTTGGCTCAATCAAAGCTAGGATCAAAAATTGTTTTTAAGACTGACGAATTCTTTGCGGCAGCTAATCGAATTATAAACCCACTACCACCTGTATTTAAAGAAGGTGTTTTTGATTTACACGGAAAATGGATGGATGGATGGGAAACTAGAAGAAAAAGAAAAAAAGGTCATGACTATTTAATAATAAAACTTGGAAAACCAGGAAGTGTTTCTAAAGTTAATATTGATACATCTTTTTTTAATGGAAACCAACCAATGGAAGTTTCTTTAGAAGCATGTTTTTCTAAAAAAAATATTCCATCCAAAAAAATAAAATGGAATAAAATTTTAAGCAATAAGAAAACAAAACCAAATAATAATCATTTGTTTAATATAAAAAGCAAAGCTGTTTACTCTCATATTAAATTAAATATTTTTCCTGACGGAGGTGTTGCTAGACTTAGAGTTTATGGATCTATAGACAGCAATAAAGTTAAATTTAATAAAAAAAATATTAATCTTACTTCAGTTTTAAATGGTGCCTCGATAATAGCATGTAATAACGAACACTTTGGTAAAGCTGAAAATATATTAGCTCCAGGCACAGGAAAAAACATGGGCGATGGATGGGAAACTAGAAGAAGTAGAGGAAAAAATTTTGATTGGCTTATACTAAAATGTGCTACCGCAGGAAAAGTAAAAAAAATTCAGATTGATACACATCACTTTAAAGGTAATTACCCTGATGCATGCACTCTACAAGCTGCTTATATAATAAAAAATAATTCACCAAAAACAATTGTTCAAAATTCTAAAAAATGGAAATTATTATTAAATAAAGTTAAGTTAGGAGCTCATAAAAAGCACAATTTTCAAAATACTTTAATGAAAAATACTAAAATAAACTATGTTAAAATTAATATATTTCCTGATGGTGGAATATCAAGAATAAGATTGTTTGGAGATCCAAAATAATGGAAACTATTATAAAGCCAATTAAAGTTACAAAAGATAACTTTTCTGATTTTGGAGATGTAATATCTTCAGAAAATATAAAGCCAATTGATATTAACGCAGGTTATGCAAAGAGATTTGATGACCTAGCTAATATAAACACTCTTAAAGATGATGGAAAAACTATAGTAAGTATTTTCTCTTCTCTAAAAAGAAACTTTCCCATGGAAATTGATATGATGGAAAAACACCCATTGAGTAGCCAAGCTTTTATTCCAATGCTAAACACAACTTTTTTAGTATTTGTTGCTCCTCAAGGAGATTTGCCAGAAATTAATAAAATTAAATCTTTTGTAATCCCTCCAAAAAAAGGAATAAATTACAATCCAGGTATTTGGCATTTCCCTTTAATTTCTACTGAGGATACTGATTTCTTAGTAATTGATAGAAAAGGAAATGGAGACAACTTAATTATACATAAATTCAGTAAAGAAAAAATTATTCTTAAATACTAGTACTGCAAATACATTTATGGTCCATAAATATAGTTTGGCAACCATAAAACAATTTGTGGAAATATTATTATTAAAATTAAACCTATAACCTGTAAAACCATAAATTGCATCATCCCAATATAAATATCTTTTAAATCCCACTCTGGCACAACACCTTTTAAAAAGTAAGCCGATAATGCCACTGGTGGTGATAGCCAAGCGGTTTGTAAATTCACGGCAACTAATATTGCGAACCAAGTTAAATTAAAACCTAATTCCTCAATTAGTGGGAGTATAATTGGAACAATAATAAGTACAATTGGTACCCATTCTAGTGGCCAACCTAATAAAAAAATAAAAGCCATTACAATCGCTAAAATAATATATTTGTTCATTTCAAGATTTAAGAGAAAATCTGTTAAAACCATTGGTGAGCCAAGCTTCGAAAAAACTGATCCAAAAAAATTTGATGCTGCTACTAAAAGCATTATAAGTGCTGTGATCTCCAGAGTTTTAATTAAAGCTTCTTGTAATTTTGCTAAGGTTAATTTTCTGTAGGCTAAAGCTAATAATAAAGC
>Ga0114993_10003991_pt1 | contig 14947 bp, 10 predicted proteins | sample ArcticOcean_MG_C_FD_87042 | JGI IMG/M metagenome (GOLD analysis project Ga0114993, IMG submission 87042) | Marine microbial communities from western Arctic Ocean - ArcticOcean_MG_CB2_150 | ecosystem: Environmental > Aquatic > Marine > Oceanic | place: Arctic Ocean: Canada Basin | collected...
ACTTCCATCAAGCCTTACTTCCATCAAGCCTTACTTCCATCAAGCCTTACTTCCATCAAGCCTTACTTCCATCAAGCCTTACTTCCATCAAGCCTTACTTCCATCAAACCTGACACTCTTTGAGATACAGTTCTGTAGTTTCTGTAATCCAAGCTTTAGGATTCTGCTTGATTGTAAATTTTTGGTGGCTTAGCTTAGAACTAATGGTATTTTTACAGGTGAGATATTCATAAAAAAGGTCAATAACCAGGGAGAAAAATTAAATGAAAAAAATACTCTTATCAATTTCAATTATCGTTTTTGGATACTCTTTAAACGCCACTGCAGTTCAGGCGGAAAGTGATCCTGTTGCCGACCGTGCTGTTAATCTGGCGAAGCAGTTCGTTAAAGATAACAACATGAAGAATCCAAAAATCAACATGCTTTTAAATTCCCTATTTCGGAATGCAATACCCGACTTCATTGCAGAGTGGAAGGGATTGACTGGCATAGATGTTCACACTGTGCCACTAGGCTATACAGATATCCCTAGCAAGATTATGGGTGAGGCAGTCGCAAAAACAGGTGCTTTTGACATGTTTAATGACTTCCCCTACACCCAACCGGATGCCGCTGGTGCCCAGGTGATACTACCTTTGGACGATTTTGCGGCAAAAGGAAAACCCGACTTTACTGGTATTCCCGGAGCATTTCTTGCTCAGCAGCGGTATAACGGTAAGCTCTACAGCATGGTTCTTGATGGTGATCACATCATGCTCGTGCTTAGAAAAGACATTGTTGAAAATCCAAAGGCACGTGCGGCATTTAAGAGTAAAACTGGCAAGGACTTAGGCTGCCCTGCGACTATGGCTGATTGGGAAGAGCAGGCGAAATTCTTTCATACTAAAGCCGGACAGACCCGTTGGGGTATTAAATTTGAAAAACCTCTATACGGTGCGATGGCTTATCGTTCTGTGAACTTCTCTCATCGTCACTTCCCGGCGTATTTTGGGGGACTTCTTTTTGATAAAGATATGAAACCTAGGATTTCTACTAAGCAGGGTATTAAAGCGATCAAGGCTTTTGCTTCAGTAGTCAAGTATATGCCAGAAGACATACAAGGTTGGGGAACACCGCAGATTTACCCATTCTGGGGAAGCGGTCAGGCGTATTCTGTGATGTCTTTTCCATCAATCTTTGGCTATGCAAACTCTAATCCCAAGAGTACTGTTAAGGGTAAGCAGATACCTTGTGTCATCCCTGCGACTACTGCCCCGGATGGACCTCCCGTTAGAAGAGCTGCGGAAGCAGCGGGTACCGGCTACATGGTCAACGCGCATGGGAAAAACCCCGAGCTATCTTACTATTTCATCCAGTGGCTAACGAGCCCATCAGTGGGTAGTCGGGCGATTGCCCATCCTAAAGGATTTTGGGATCCCTACCGGACGCAAAATATTGGCCATCCCGGCATTCTCAAGAAGTTTGGTCCGGAATTTCTTAAGACGACGATGGAAAATGCGAAATATACGACATCGCTTCTTTTCATTGAAGGCCACTACGAATATATGAAAATCCTCGATAATAACCTTGCCGACGTAATGAACAACAATTTAACAGCCGAAAAAGCTGCTGCTAAAATTGAAAAGGGCTGGAACCGAGTGACCGAAGATATTGGTCGTGATAACCAGATCAAAGTATGGCGTAAAGGTGTGAACGACGGCCTCTACGTCGATAAGTTCTAACGAACTTAGAGGTATTTGGGCTCTCTTCGGGGGAGTAGAATTACTTTCCCGGAGGGTTGAAAACGGGGTTGGTCGGTGTACTGACCCCGTCTCCTTTGAGTTGCATCAATTTACTCTCATATAATCAATAGCGTTGGCAGAAATAATGAACGAGAGAGTTACCACGGTGGCTAACCTCCGAAAAGACGGAATTACTGCGCGCTTTAGTTCGTGGCTTTCTCAGGAACGCATTTTTAGATGGATACCCTTTGTTATGGTCGAGGGTATGATCATTTGCGTTCTCATAATACCGTTCATTTTGACGATTTATATAAGTTTCCTCCGTTGGCGTGCAAACCGTCCTTTCGAGCAGGCTTACCTCGATGGCTTCCGCAATTACGAAGCCGTTTTGAGCGACCCGAATTTTTGGCTGTCACTTGGAAGAACTTTCTATTTTGCCGGATTTGCTATTATTTTTGAACTCATAATTGGATTTATTCTCGCGATGCTAGTACACCGCATTGTTGCAGGCCGGAGGATATATATTACCATCTTTTTGATTCCTATGATGGTTGTGCCAGTAGTCGCCGGTTATAACTTCTCAATGATCTATTTAGACAGTGGTCCCCTAAATCAGCTTTTATCGCCACTGACAGGTCTTCTTGGTATCAATCCTCGGATCCGCTGGTTATCAAACCCCTTCGCCGCGCAGTGGGCGATTATACTCGCAGATATTTGGCAATGGACATCATTGACGTTTCTTATATTTCTGTCGGGTTTTTCAGCTCTTCCACCGCAACTGATCAATGCTGCCCGCATAATGGGAGCTAGTCGCGCGCAGGTATTTCTGTGGGTGGAACTTCCGCTGCTAAAACCTGCCATCGTAATTGCAATAGTTATTCGATCGATGGAGGCACTCAAAATGTTTGATCCTATTATACTTCTGACTTATGGAGGACCGGGGACATCGACCCAGACGATTGCCTATTATTTGTGGGAGCAGGTATGGCAGTTTAACAAGTTCGCATATGGAGCTGCTGCATCCATTTTAGTGTTGATATTATTTTCTGTTTTGATCTTTGCGGGGATTTTTATGTTAGGCAGGCAAAGTGAAGCCGTTGAACGTGGGGAAGTCTAATGGTTTTATCGCCTGATACGGCATCCCCGATCCAGTCTAAACGGCAGGCCATGCGAAAGTCCCGTAGAAGAACAATTGTTAGGCACACAATATTGATTCTATGGGGCCTCCTCATCATGTTCCCGATTTATTGGATGGTGCAGACTTCTTTTAAAGATTCTGGCGAATGGGTAACTTGGCCACCAAATTGGGTGCCGCATTCACCGACATTGCAGAATTACGGACAAATCTTCACATTTGATATAACAAAAGAAGGAGTGGCCCGTCAGGCGACTGAACAGCCTTTTAATATCTGGGGAGCGTTGGGGGATTCTGTACTGATCTGCACCCTTTCTGCATTGATCGCACTTTTTATGGGAACATTCCTTGCGTATGCAATTTCACGGTTTAACGTCGGCGGGAGCAAGTTCCGACATAGCGTCCTGATAATCCGGATGATACCGCCAATCGTAATAGCTATTCCTCTCTTGATGTATTACGCAATCATGGTTCCCCTCGCAGCAGAAACTGTTCTCGGTACGCGGATTAGTCTATTCGATACGCGGGTCGGAATGAGCCTCCTTTATATCACGATAACGTTGCCGTTTGTGATCTGGATGATGCTGACATTTATCGAAGAGGTGCCGTATTCTCTGGAACATGCTGCCCGAATTATGGGAGCAGGCCGAATGTATACTCTTCGGCGGGTAGTTCTTCCACTCGTTGCCTCGGGAATGGTTGTCACTTTTCTTTTTGTGTTTATTCTTAATTGGGCTGAATTTCTGCTCGCGTTAACGTTGACCCATCCAGATGTAACGACACTTCCTGTGCTTCTGAATAAATTTCAAAGCGCATCAGAAGGTCGTCTATATGGACCCCAAGCAGCGATAGGAACGGTTATTACCATTCCGGTTATTGTTTTGGGAATGATCATTCAAAAGCATCTTATTAAGGGATTTAGCTTCGGTACTATAAGAAAATAGCTAAATAAGACCTCAACTAGGGGAGGAAGTCGTGGCAAATATCCAACTGAGAGAATTAGTGAAAGAATTTGGTAGCACCGTTGCGGTCAAAGGCGTTAGTCTTGATATTGAAAATGGCGAATTCTTGATCATAGTCGGTCCTTCCGGTTGCGGAAAAACCACGACCCTCAATATGATTTCCGGACTTGAAACACCCACAACCGGCGAAATAATGATCGGAGATCGTGTGGTAAACGATGTTGAACCCGGCGATCGGGGACTGGGAATGGTTTTCCAAGATCTCGCACTATTCCCTCACATGAGCGTTTTTGAAAATATAGCATTTGGTCTTAGGGTACAAAAGATGGAAGACCAGGACGTGCAAGAACGCGTGCGTGCTGCTGCCGACGCTATGCATATTTTGCCGTTACTTTATAAGAGACCCAACCAATGTTCGGGAGGCGAGTCTCAGCGCGTCGCATTGGCTCGAACGATTGTGAACAATCCCGATGTGTTTCTCATGGATGAACCCCTATCAAGTCTTGATGCCAAACTCCGTGTAGATATGCGGACCGAGCTCAAACGCCTGCATGATCGGCTCAAAGCAACTTTTGTTTATGTTACACACGATCAAGCGGAAGCTATGACAATGGCTGACCGTATCGTCGTTATGAACGACGGTAAAGTTGAACAGGTTGGAAGTCCCCTCGATATCTACGACACTCCAATGAGTAAATTTGTTGCGGGTTTCTTCGGTATGCCGACAATGAATTTTTTAGAAGGCGTTCTTACTTCCAGTAACGGGGGTCCAATTTTCAAATCGGGATCTTTGGAAATTTCATTGCCAGAGGAATCAACCCAAAATATAAAAGACAACAAGGTAGTTCTTGGAATTCGGAGCGAACACGTCAGTGTCAGCGACGGCGCTCTCCGAGGTCAGGCAAGGATTATTGAGCCACTCGGTGATGCAAGCCTTGTATATTTTGAATTTGGTGAGGAAGAAGAACTCGTTGCGAAGGTAAGTCCCGAATTGCGGGTCTCTCCAGGAGATCATTTGATGTTTAGTCTGCAGGCGTCACACTGTCATTTATTTGATCAGAGTGACGGACATCGTTTGAACTAAACTATGCAGTATTATCATTATCCTCCATATTTAATTTTCTGCTAGAACCTAACATTTCTTAACATTCAACCTCCTGGAACGGAGGGTTGTCTTTTAGAAGTATACTGCAGCTTCATCGATATTTTGCCTTATCGCGGCCATTTTAACCAAGTACATAGCACTCAATACGGGTTTTAAGTAAGAGGCGGCCCCTTGATTATTTTCTTACGCCACGCGTGATGTTACTTCCCAGTCAACGTTGGGTGATGTATGACCAGGCAAGAGACTGGGAAGAGCAATGAATAAAACGGAAAATTGGGCAACTTGATGGGAAAGTATATACAACATTCTTCAGTCCAGAGGGTAGTTGCCGCATTGTCTGCCGCCGGTCATACGGAAGACGTAATCGAATTTGAAGAAACCGCCAGAAGTGCAGAAGAAGCGGCTAAAGCGCTGGGCGTGGAGGTTGGGGCCATTGTGAAAACACTCATTTTCAAGCTGAAGTCTGAAGTTTCCGATACGCCGGTTGCTGCTCTTGTTTCTGGAGATAGGAGGTGTAGTACCAAGGCACTTAGTCGATTGTCGGGAATTGAGGGTAAATGCATTCGTCCCGATGCCGATGAAGTCAAAACAATTACGGGTTACTCGATCGGCGGTGTGTCACCAGTCGGCTTTCCCTCCACTTTGACCGTTTTGATGGATGAAATGCTTAACAGGTATGAAACTGTTTGGGCGGCTGCGGGTCATCCGCACTGTGTTTTCCCAATATCGTTTTCTGAGCTACAGCGGCTTACCAATGCAACAGTAAGCGATCAAGTATCCGAACCATTATGATTATTTAGGGTTAAGGGTTCGACGTACCGATAAGACCCTTCAATATTCAGATGTTCGAGGTGTTGGGCATGATGGTGGGGAATTCCTGTTGGTACGGAGGAACTAATACTATAATTTACTGACTTCAATTCTCTTAGAATTTCTGTATCATCACGAAATGAAACGATTTCTGCCAGCACTGTTAAGCCTAGTTGTAGTGTTATTGCCTTCACGTGAGGGGTGGGGTGCGCCCGAGTGTCCAGGTAGTTACGACAAAGGCACTTGGAACAACTGCGTGGGAACCTATACGTGGTCTCCCGAAAACATATACGTCGGTGCGTGGAAAGATGGCAAGAAGCACGGACAGGGCACCTTAACCTATACCACTGGTGACACATACGCCGGTGAATGGAAGGACGGTATTAAGCACGGGAGAGGTATCTATACGTTTGCTGACGGATCCAAATATATTGGTGCATGGAAAGATGGCAAAAAACACGGACAAGGCACCTATACATTTACAGATGGTTCCAAATACGTCGGTGAATGGGAAGATGGTAATAAACATGGACAAGGCAGCTATACATTTACCGATGGGTCCAAATACGTCGGTGAATTCAGGAACGACAAATTCAACGGACTAGGCACCGTGACCGATACCACTGGGGGCACATACACCGGTGAATGGAAGAATGGAAGTAAATACGGGCGGGGAACCTACACCTATGCCAATGGGATAGAATACGTTGGCGAATGGAAGGATAACAAACCATTCAGAAGCGGCATTTTAACATTCACCGACGGGCGGAAATACGAAGGTGAACTCAAGAATAACAAGTTCAACGGACAAGGTGCCCTAACCTACGCCACGGGGGACACATACGCCGGTGAATGGAAGGATGGCATTAAGCACGGGAAAGGTATCTATACGTTTGCTGACGGACGAATGTATATTGGAGAATTCGAGAATAATAAAATACATGGGCATGGCAGCTATACGTTTGCTGATGGATCCAAATATATTGGTGCATGGAAAGATGGCAAAAAACACGGACAAGGCACCTATAGTTCTCCCGACGGCTCTAAGTACATCGGTGCGTGGAAAGATGGCAGTAAACATGGACAAGGAACTTATACCTTTGCCGATAGCTCTCAATATCTTGGCGCATGGAAAGATGGCAGGAAGCATGGGCAGGGGGTCTATACCTTTCCCAATGGCTCTAAATATGTTGGAGCCTTCAAGGAAGACAAATTCGATGAACAAGTCACCGTAACCTACGCCAATGGGGTAAAATATGTTGGTCAATTAAAGGATAACAAAAAGAACGGGCAGGGTACTGTAACCTATACCGATGGCACAAAATACGTTGGTGAGTTCAGGAATGACAAGTTCAACGGGCGAGGCACCTTAACTTATGCTAGTGGGAAAGTTCTGATTGGTATGTGGAAAAACAATCAATTAAAAACAGACAGAAACTAAGGATCAGACCGTGAAGTATCATATGTATTTCGGCGCTGCGGTCTACCTGGGTTGTTTACGAAAAATCGACGGCCTGCCAACGCGACAATAGGGGATAGGTAAACGAACCTCCGCGATCAATTGGTCTTTTGCCTCACAGAAAATAATCCCAGAACTTACAACTTAATCATGCCGCTGAGATTTTTATTCCTGAATGATGCGAATTTGTTCTCTCGAATACCAAACCAATCTGAAAGTACACGTTCATATACCGCGCGATAGTCCATAGTGAACTGCATGTCTCCTTCGACGAGGTCGCCCAAGTCGGGGTGTTTGCCTAGAATTCCGCCTTTAACTGCACCCCCCATTATAAAATGTGGAGCAGCCGTGCCGTGGTCGGTACCGTCTGTATGGTTCTCAACAGTACGGCGGCCGAACTCTGAATAGGTCATGATGAGCGTATTGTCCCACTGGCCGATCCGTTTTATGCCATTGCGGAAGTCGAAAAGAGATCTTCCCAGTTCGCGGAGGAGGCGTCGATGACGGCCGGGTTGTCCTTCATGGGTGTCGAACCCGTCAAGCTGAACTTTGATTACTGGGGTATCGATACCTGCATGGATCAGTTGTGCTGCCGTACCAAGTTGTGCGCCCAGCTTACGCCCACGAACCCTGAAATGAATTTGGGATTTGCTTTTAATTTTTCGGGAGATCTTTTCCATAGAGGAATTAAGCGTGTGGAAGCGATCCAAAAGCATCGTAAGAGCCGGATTTTCAGATACCGTCTTTTTTATTACCTGCGAAGAAAGCCGGCTGAACTCCTGTGCCGATGCCATAGACAGCCACAGGCCTCCAGGGGACGCAAAGACGCCCATGCCACCATCAAGACTGATACCGTGGGCATCTACCCCACCTGAAGCGGTTATGTTCTCGATGTCATCAGTCAGCCAACCTGTGCGGCGGCTCCCATTGCCGTCACCGCCTGTTTCCCAGAGGGCGATTGACTTAAAATGGGAACGGTTTGCACCCGGATAGCCAAGGCCCTGAACGATTGCCAATTCACCATCCTGCCAAATTTTATCAAGGTTTTTTATGGCTGAGTGGAGGGCTATTCCGTCTCCGATGTCAAAAACCTCCGATGGCTTTAGCCCGATATTCGGGCGAAGTTCACGGTAACGGTGATCGCTTATCGGAACGACCGTGTTAAGACCGTCGTTCGCTCCTGAAAGTTCAACAAGGATCAACCGACGGCCCTTATCTGCATAGGCCTTTGCGATTTTTAAAGGGACCACGGGAATAACAATGCCGTTAAGCATGACTTTCAGAAGGGTGCGTCTATCCATCGATTATTCCCCTATTTCAGGTTGAACACTGGGTCGTTGATCAGCTTCGAGACTGCCCGTTCGTCAGGCGATGCAACGACAGGTGCCAGCGCAAGTAGTATCTCTGAAGGTTTGGAAGACTTCAGAATCGGGTTTGCCAGAATATTCCATTGAGATGAAGTAACTATAGGTTGTCTTCCTGCGGGGTTAGGGGGTTTTGTCTGTGCAGATGCCATCATCATCATCATACCTTGGCGGCTAGCGGTAGGGAGAACGATAAGAGGTTTTTCAACGCTATTTTTTACGTGACGCGTTTGGGGTAGTGTCCGCAGAATGTAATCGATGGTTTCCTTCCAACCAGGATAACGTTTGTTACCGTTTCTACGCCATCGGCGGCCTTTCTTGATTTCCTGCAGAAGTTGCGGGAATGATGCCCAGATTGCGTTTACGAACGCTGTTTGCTCAATGGTAAGCTCCTGGTAATGCTTTTCGTGTCTTGTCCGATATTCGCTGGTAAGAGAAATATTTATAAGACGTGTTGACCTATTCTTTTTCAATTGGGCGCTGTTCGGCCAGTTATCTTCTAAACAATCGGGATGGCAATGACGGCTATCAATGGTGAGATGAATGTCGCCGTCCCCGCGGCGAACAAATTGAGCTTTCATCCCCTGAAGCCTGATATTGTTAAAACTTGGGTTCAAAAGGGAAATGGAGAATTCCTGATAGTTTTTTTCAGGATCAAATTTGTTGAGCCAGTCCAATGCAACTCGCTCTACGACGAGATGATTTTTTGGTCTTTCCGGAAGTTTGACAGTAGTTGAAAGGGATATTGGCTCGTTCATGAGAACGTCACCCCTGCAATACAGACGCCCAGATCTTGATTTTTTTTTAGGCATACATCCGGACCTCTGATGACCTTTGCTAGCCAGATAGACCTTCTGACCAATTCCGACCCAGTCGACGAAGAAATTTCTATCACCGCCTTGAGAACCGCCGGGACCGCAGCAGTGGTCGTTGATGAACTCCACTGACACTTCCTTGAATTTCCCGCGATAGTTTAGATCCAGAACCATAGTTTGCCAGGGGATGCTGGCGTCGTCTTTAATGCGGCCATTTAATTCTGTGTCATGACCGCCAATAGCAGTGAGAATATCGCTGCGCCATACGATCTTCCGGCCGCCTTTTTCTTTATACAGTTTTACCAGGAATTTTGGGGGACCCTGAAAATTCTCCCCGCCATACCGGACGGTGATATTGTTTTCTTGTCCCATTACGCCGGAACCAGACATCTCTATCATGGAGCGGACACCATCTCCCTGAGTGTTAAAAAAACGCATCATGGCGTCGCGTCGCGACAGAAGCCCGGAAGGCGTGATCCATCTAGATCCTCCGGGCCAGCCCGCTACATTAGGTGGCTCAAAGAGGTGCTGTCCAAGTTTTTCCAGTTTTGAGGGAATAGACGTCCAGTCGGCAGGTAGAAAACCCGTTGATCTAACTGTCCCGATAATCATATCGACGGGTGATTTCACAATTGTTCCTCTTATGCGCGGATCCCAGAAAGACGGTGTCGTAAAAATTGCCCGATAGAGCGTTTTCAAATCATAGTCGCTGGCGCGGAACCTATCTGCAATTGCGGATATTTCAGCTTTCTCACCAAAGGTCTCCGAGACAAAATTCCGCCAGAATTTTCGAGCAACAAATTCTGCGGCAGCGGGTTGCTCAAGAATTATATCCACGAGGTCATCACCGTTGAAGTTGCCGGTGCGGCCGAATAGGTTTTTAATTCCGACATCCTGCTGCCACTTTCTCAATTCGAATGAAAAATCCTTGAGGATATTGACCGAGTAACCCGTCAGAGCTCTCGCAGACTCCTTTACTGTTTTTTCATCGTAATTTCCCTCACCAAGGGTGAAAAGCTCCAAAAGTTCTCGGCCTAGGTTCTCATTTGGTTTCCCCTTTTCATTGCGATCGTTGTCGAGATAGTTGAGCATCGCCGGGTCGCGAATAATGTTTTTGGTAAGGGTTCGAAAGTTCGTCATCCCCAGAGATCTGAACATCATGTTCTGGCGGGCAATGGCAATGGATTGTTGTTGGATGGACGAATACCCGGAAACAAAATGATTATGCCAGAACAACACCATTCGTTCGGTCTGCGGTGAAGGGGTTTGGACCATTTCGCGAATCCACCACAGACGGTATTCCGACATCTCGCGATCCCTAGACATGCGAAATCCCTCGCGTTTGTTTTCATCGTAGTCGTATCTGATCCAATAAGGAGCCAGACTCGAGTTAATGAATGACGGCAACGGAAGAGACGTTGTATGAGAGAATTCACTTATGATTTTGCTAATGGCTTCTGAACGGGTCATACCCATTAAAGCAGCAATCTCCGACGGATGGGCGCCAATACCAGAGCGCTCCAGTAGGTGGCGGGCGTCGCCTCCGTCCAGCTTAATTTGAAGATGTCTTTTATTCGCCTCGATCTCCTCTTGTCCCTGGTTCCAGGTGACACTGCGGTTCAAGGCATTCTTGCGCTCTTTCTCTGTTGTTTTTTCCCTTGGGGAAAAACCTTGATCAAAGATTTTATTCGTTTGGCACGAGACAAGTGTAAGCGTTAACAAGATTAGAGTGAAAGCTCTGAAAAATATATACATATAAATAAAATACTTGGTGTAATAATATTTAGAACTAATGCCTATATAGTTTATTCGAATAGTGACAGTTTTTTCCTGTGGTGGATATTCGGATTTTATCCAAGTAATAAAGAAATGCTATGCCCCTAATCACATGCGGTGAATTTACTGTTGATTATATGGATGTGTGTGAAGGTCCACCTGTAATTCTGATCCTCAGCAGTGGAAGCGGTAATAGACAGTGGCGGAAACTCGTAGGCGCACTTTCCGATCGCTATAGGATGCTTTCGGTTAATTTATTTGGTTATGGAGAAACCAGTCCATGGCCAAAAAACAAGAGGCAGACACTGAAAGATCAGGCCATCCTCGTGATTGCTATCGCGGAAATGTTTGAGGAACCCGTGAGACTAGTTGGGCATTCATTTGGAGGCTCAGTCGCCATGAAGGCGGCACTCAATCTGAATGAAAGGGTGAAGAGGCTTATATTGATTGAGCCGAACCCATTTTATTTGCTTAACGACCACGGTCGTATAGAAGCTTATCGTGAAATTAAGGTATTGGGTGAGTTTGTAAAAAAATTCGGCAATGTCGGTGAATGGACGAAAGTCGCGGCACATTTCGTGGACTACTGGAATTCAGAGGGTTTCTGGGAATTACTCTCCAACCAACAAAGAGCTAACCTGACTGAGATGGTAAAGCCCATTCTCTACGAGTGGGATGCCGTACTTGGATGTGAAGACGATATCTCCGAATGGCAGAAGTTTGTGGGCCGTACGCTCGTCTTAAAGGGTGCTGACACGAGAAGAGAAATCAGCGAGATCGTGGAGTTGTTGAAAATTAACCTACCTGACCTGGAGGTTCTGGATATTCCCAACTGTGGTCATATGTTACCTGTTTCCCATCCTAAATTAGTAAATCCGATCATCGCCGAATTTCTCGATCGGGATATAAATTAAAATGATCTCCCACCTACTACGTCAAATGCCACTTCTTTCCTGAACCGCCTTCCAAACCCTTTCAGCGGTGGTCGGCATTTCCACCTGCGGTGCACCAATACGGTGAAGGGCATCGTTGACGGCATTCATTACCGCGGGCATCGATCCAACTGTCCCAGCTTCGCCTACACCCTTAACACCTAGTGGGTTGTGCTTTGTGGGTACTTCATTGGTAACGAGCTCGAAATGGCAGAAATCTGTGGCACGTGGCATCGCGTAATCCATAAAGGAGCCGGACAGGAGTTGCCCGTTTTCAGGATCGTAGTTAACGTCTTCCATCAATATCTGGCCTGTTCCCTGGACTATCCCACCGTGGACCTGCCCATCGAATAGAAGTGGATTGAGGATGGTTCCGGCATCGTCCACGCAGAAATAGCCTATCAGTTCTACTTTGCCGGTCTCGGCGTCGATTTCTATTTCCGCAAGGTGGGCGCCATTTGGAAAGACCGGCCCCGCATCACTGCCAAAATCGCCATGCTCATAGAGGCCTGGTTCGATGTCAGGTGGCAGTTTTGCCTTCTGAAACGCGACCTTCGCCACTTCGGAAATCTCCAAGGATCGATCCGTTCCAATCACGGAAAACTTACCATTTCCGTATTCTATATCACTGTCCGCAGCCTCCAGCATATGGCCTGCAATCCGTTTTCCTTTATCAATAATTTTCTCTGCGGCCTGGACGACTGCAGAACCAGCGAGCACGGCGCAGCGAGCATTAAAGGTACCAACGCCTGTGGTCACCTTGTCGGTATCGCCGTAGCGGTATTCGATGAGGTCTGCATCAATTCCCAGTTTGTCGGAGAGGACTTGACGAAAGGTAGTCTGGTGGCCTTGTCCATGGTCCATGGCGCCGCAGAGGAGTGTGATGCCTCCGGCATTATCAAAGCGGACCTCTGCGTGTTCAAAATTAACCTGTGCGACGCCGGATATGGTGTTGGACATGCCGATGCCGCGATATTTATCTTTCTTCAGTGCACCCTGATGTCGCGATTTGAAGCCTTCGTAATCCCCAATCTCCAGGCAATCATCCAGGTTCTTGGAGAATTCACCACAATCATATAAGTACCCGAGGGCGGTCCGGAATGGCATGTCTGCGGGTGTTATCATATTCCTCCGACGAAGTTCAGCAACATCAATTCCCAATTCACGAGCCGCCTGATCAACCATTACCTCGATTATGTGACATGGTTCGGGCTTTGCACCCCCTCGGTATTGAGCGAGTGTCATAATATTAGTGAGCACACCAGTGACGCGGGCGTGAATTGCAGGTGTCATGTATACGCCTGCAAGTCCACCTAAACCCGCGATTGTTGATCCGATATTGCGATCAGACGTGAAGTAGGCGCCAATCGCCACCTTCGTATGGGTTCGAAGTCCCAGAAATCTATAGTTTTCGTCGAGTGCCAGTTCAGCATCTACAAGGCCGCCGCGCCCCTGTTCATCGGTCATCACACCTTCCGATCGTTCCGCGATCCACTTGACGGGACGGCCGAGCACTTCCGACGCCCAAAGTGATAACCCGTATTCTGGATGGCATCCGCCACGTGTTCCAAATCCTCCGCCCATATTGTCGCAGATAACGCTGAACATGCTTTGCGGTTGATTGAAAATTTGTCCAGCAAGAATAGCTCTGATGCCGTGCACTGATTGGATGGTTGCTCTTAACGTGTATCGATCTTCGAAGGCATCGTACTCCGCGATACAACCCCTGTTCTCCATGGGATTGCCTGTTACTCGGTTTACGCAAACACGGTGCCGAACGATATGAACAGCCTTGCTGAAGGCGGCGTCAACGGAAGTTGCGTCACCCACTTCATGGGTAAAGGCCTCGTTACCGGGGTTATCCTCCCAGATTGCTATCGCATCAGAAGTAAGGGCATCGTCAACTCTTACTACAACTGGCAGAGTTGCGTAATCGACGGTAATCATTTCAGCGGCATCCTTCGCCTGTTCAGCAGTTTCGGCAACTACAAAGGCCACGGCTTCACCGACAAAGCGGACCCGGTTTTGGGCGAGAAGGGGTTGTGTGCACACGAAACCCGGAGAACCGTCACTGCGTTTACTGGGCATTATCGGTTTCAAGGTGCCGAGCCCACGGTTGTCGAGATCCTGTCCTGTGAAGATGGCCAATACACCTGAAGCTGAACGTGCTGCCGAGGTATCTATAGCGAGGATGTCAGCATGGGCGTGAGGCGATCGGAGAACAAAAGCTCGAGCCTGCTTGCTCGCATCGACATCGTCAGTGTAGCGGCCGTGACCTCGAAGTAGCCGCTCATCTTCCCCCCGTCGGACTGGTTGTCCGATACTCATCATGGTCATGTTTGACGATCTCCTCGATTTGGGTTCTATCTCACAGCAATGATAGACTAGGGTTGGGCGTGAGCCAACCAATGACATGCCTATCCAGAGAGAAGAGAAAATGTGAACATGCCAAGGCTAGTATTCAGTTGTGTTCGGAAGTCGTTTATGACGGTAAAAGCGTTTTCTTTGCCCCCTGCTTGTCAGCGATGGTGTTTTCATGTTGTGCCTACAGCTTGATTTTTCCAAGGATTAATCTCAAGAATGACCCGGGGATCTATAAAAAATAGCGATGAAGCAGAAACATTAGCTCTTGAGGTGTTACAATTTGTTCTTGCTGATGAAGTTCTTCAAGGCAGGTTCATGTCAATAACGGGAATAACGCCGACAGATTTCAGACAAGCCGTTCACGAAAAGGAATTTTTAGGAGGTGTATTGGATTTCCTTCTTGGCAATGAAACGGATCTTCTTAAGTTCTGTGAAGAATATCAAATTGATCCGGAGCAACCGTCAATAGCTAGACGTCTGTTGCCGGGTTATACAAATAGCGAT
>Ga0114993_10003997_pt1 | contig 14928 bp, 10 predicted proteins | sample ArcticOcean_MG_C_FD_87042 | JGI IMG/M metagenome (GOLD analysis project Ga0114993, IMG submission 87042) | Marine microbial communities from western Arctic Ocean - ArcticOcean_MG_CB2_150 | ecosystem: Environmental > Aquatic > Marine > Oceanic | place: Arctic Ocean: Canada Basin | collected...
GGTACATACAAACCCGCATTACGGGCGGCCCGCAAAGCTAGTACCTGGCAAACTGTTACCGAAATATCGGCATCGTCTTTCTGTGGTTCATAACGCCACCCACCCTCATCGTTTTGTGTGCTAACAATCAGTTTGACCGCATTTTCTATGACAGCCCGTAGACCCTTTTGTCGCGAGACTCCAAATACTTGAGCAAGGAATAGCGTCGAAAAACCATGCCCGTACATTGGGCCACGGTCATTTGATTCCCGGGAACCAATGACACCCGTTTCTTGAGCGTGCCTCATTACGAAATCCACCATCAACGAAACGTGTTTGCCATATGGACCTAGTTGTGGGAGATGCCCGGCGGAAACAAAAGCAAGTCCCACTAAACTAATCACTGCCAGATTGCGTTCATATTCAGCAGATCCAAATGCGCCGTCATCCGTTTGAGAATTTACTAAAAACCGTAAGCCTCGACTTACCGCTTGGCGATGTTCAACAGTAAGCATCGACTTTTGTGCGGACAAGTCCAACGGCCATAGAATTGGCACGGACCCCAGTAATAATGTACGCCGATCTATCATTTATTCTCTTACCACTGTTACTGTCCTAGCGGCTTACGCTGATTCAACCGCAAATAAAACTGTTCAATCAAACGTTCATACCGTGCGATAAACGGATTGGCCGCAGCATCTCGTAATTGCGTGCGGACTCGCGGCGGCAAGTGATTCCACAGTAACAATTGTCGCTGTGCGAGTTCCTGTGGTGTTAGATTTTGCGTACCTACAGTCGCAGTACCATCGTCCACTATAGTATTATCAGATGCGCTGCCAACACCTGCTTCTTGACCACTCGCACCTGCCGTTGGCGTTTCGGAAAACACAGATTGAGGACCCGCTTGTTCCCGATCAATCACTGTTGTTAACTGCCGAATGATATCCATTTGCAATTTCTGAATTTCGCCTTTGGATTTTTCCGAATCCATTTTAAGCTTGCGTAAATTTCTCGTAGCCATTTTCATCTGCAACTCGATCTGCAACAACGCACCGCTCACATCGCCCATCCCAATATCTTCGCCAGGGGGTACCGTTGTGTTGGCGACTGCACCCGTGTTTGGACGTGGAAGTGATATCACAGTGTTTCCCGAATTGTCAGAGTTCCCCCGCACAGGACCAAAAAGAGACTGTTTCACTTGCGGCGACAAAACAATCGTAGGTTCTTTACCAAAGCTCTTATTACAAAGGTTGACCACACAAATGACAATCAGCAATCGCCACCAAGAAGAACGGTTCGTTGTTAGAAATAACATCACTTACTGAATTCCCTTCTTTGGCTTAAGGTCATTCGTTTTGTTTTCATAATCGTTCTGCTGACTACGAGACTTTCTTATTTGGGAAACAATCAGCGACAATTCTCGTTGCCGATCCTCAAGTTCTTTGAGTTGCCGCACATAACCAGCACGCACTTCTGGCATATTGATCAACGACCTGACTTGCATATTTATATCTTCTTGCACCGCGAGAATCAAAACAAGATCAACCGCTTCCGTTTGATGACGAACTACATTTGACTGCTGTTGCGGATCCGCTGCTGCATCGCGGTGCGTTCCTGCTGCATCAATGATTGTCCGCAACAACGATAGAGCACTAGCGATGTGGCCTTGGCAAGCTCGTGTATCTTCAAACCACGTCTGTTGGGCATTTTGCAAATGCGACGCCACCGATCTCATTGATAAATCTACCACGGGAGGTGTCCACTCCAACCCTAGCAACTCAACAATCATTTTCGTGACCAGATCTTGCCTAGCCGCGATCGCTTGTCGCTCAACAAGCATCAAACCCATATCTTGCAAGTCAGCAGCAATACCCAGTTGTTGTTTATAGATCGTTTTCAAAGAATCCAACAACTGTACGGCCCGCATCTGATTGTGGCCAAGTTGTATTTCATCCGTTGCTACCGTGGACAATATCTCTTGCATCAGAATGGTCACTCGCTGCTGCTGCTCGATGGCCAAGGCGACGTCATTCTTCATCAACAACCTTGCGGCGTTTCTCATATCACCCACGATCGAAGAGTCCTGCAATTTTCGCAAGAACTGAAATTCAGCGGCGGATTGATTCGCAAAATCATCATCGGAGTTTGATAATTGAAAAACATATTGTGCAATTCGGTCAGCAAGGTCACCCTGCAGTCCGGCAGACTCAGTTCTCGCCTGAGCCATTACCTGCACTCGCCTCTCACTCGGATCGGCTTGCCCGCTGAACTGTAGTGCCCGAGTGCGAATTAGCAATTCTTTTTGAACAATCATCATTTCAGTCCAAAAGTCAGCAAACTCTGCGACTCGTTGACTATGCACTTGCTCCTGCATCAGTATTTCCAGCTTCGCAATGGCAGCTTCGAGCAGTAGAACAATGTCATCGGTATGTTGCACCATGTTTAAACGATTGGTATCGGTACTTAGCTGTCCTGCACGCACGTCAATGGCATCCACTTTTAACAACAACGTCAGTTCCCTGATTTTTGATTGCACTTGCGGCAACAATTGTTGGTCAAGTTCAGTTGCGATTTGATTGAATTGTTCAAAAGCCTGAACTAACGTAGGTAGCAGTGTTTCACCTTCAAACGATTTTCTAATCAGCTGGAGCCTGCCGAGAATAGACTGAGGGCCTGAATCCAGCAAACTGGCTGTGCTGCGATGTTGCAATAACAAACCGCTGCTAAGATCTCGCGCTTCCAAAAGAATCGTTTGATCCGTTGTCTCTACTAATCGGTCTCTTAAGGATCTGGTCTGCATTGCCGACAACTGCAACAACTTCTTGAGGTCCGCAAGCTGTTTAGCGACGAGTTGAAGTTCTTGTCGAATTTTTCCGCGGAACTGAACAAGTGATAGAACCGTTAATGGCACCACATCGCTATTAATGTTGTTGCCAAATCGATCGGCAACCTGCACCCGTAGTTGCAGGGTTGTACCACTAGCCACCTCTCCTAAACGTCCGACGTCGATTCCCATTTCAACTCGCAACCGATCGGGAAGCTGCTGGACAAACGCTCGCAATGACGTGTACTCATTTCTTGCACCCACCGTAAATGACGCAATGGGGATTTCCAACATTTGGATTTTGTCATCGTCCCACTGCTCAGCAACACAATACTGTAACCATGCTTGAGTAATCTGCAAATCATCCGTTGCCACCATCACCAGCGGCAGTCGCCCAGCGGCCGTAAGTAATGTCTCTGCATGCGGGCTTAGTATATTCACGCTCGGTTCGTAGTCCTCGATGACATTTAAATCAATATCAACCAGATTCCTTGAAACGACACCATCTTCATCGATTAATTCAAGATCTAATGTGCCACTAGATAAAATTGAAATGGGTTCGGACAAACTTAGCACTATTGCCTCTGCCAGTGGTTGCTGCGCCAAAAGAATACGTTTATCTTCGTCTTCTCCCAGAATCAACAGCGTCGCTTGCCGTAGCGGTCGGTCAATAGTTGCCTGGAATTGCAGTTGGCTGCCGTGCAGCACACGCGCCGCAGCATCGGATTCATAACTTTCTAACTCGGTATACACAGGCGGATATATTATCACCTTAGACAGCATGACAACCGGCGGTGAAACAATGGTAACGTCTCGCCATTGATCCGCTTCGTAATCACCGCCGTGAATACGATATGCAAACGATTGTTGCACCTGAGGCAACACCAGTTCATGCACGTTAGAATTCGAGTTGACCCTTAATGTTGAATACTCCGCATCCCCATCCCAACGGACATCAACAAATACTTCTCGTGGAAAGAGCCAGTTTTGTGATCCTATCTTGATCTGATAATCGGCCCCCATTGAGACTTTTTCTCGATGGTCGACTACTGTCAACTCATGGCGACGTGGCCAATGCTTAAACGTCCACGGAGACAAAGTCCGCTGCGAAGCGAGCGCAAATGTCGATTGGAATCCAATTGCGAATGAAAATAGAGTTAGCAGCAATAAGCAAGTCAATAGTAACGGCCTACGCAGAACGCGAACGCGAAAACATTCGCCAATCTGAAATTTAACAAGTTCCGCTTCAAGTTGGGATTCCATCACCGCCATGAATTCTAAACGTCGTTCCCCCTGCTGTACGGAGTTTCGCAAGTCACACAGCACAGACAGTCGTTGACCCAATTCTGCATGGGATTGTTCAATTCTGCGAGCCACCTGAAAATCAGTCAGATTGAACTTCCAAGCAGGCACTGCCCAACGGCGACATACCAAAATCAACATAGCCAACAAACAAGCAAATTGCAGCCAAGCGATTTGTGACAAGCGGTGATGTATGATCCAATCGAGTGTCACCATACCCAAGAAACAGGCTAACATCAGCATTGCCGAATATAGCGCAGCACGACACCGCACATACCAGCGGCAACGGTTAGCAACTTGGTCAATCAACTGTCGCACCACCGAATCCTGCGGCCAACTAACAGCAGACTCAGGACTAGCGTGCTCCCTATTTGGTATGGGTTCAGTCATGACATTAATTATACCACCGTCGCCGCAAGGTCCAATCAATTGCCAACAGACTTATCAATATCCCGACTATCCAATTCGCATTCCAAATCGGTTTAGCAACCTTGCTGCGGACTCGCACTGGAGTTCCCCGCGGCACGTTTGCTACCAATTCATGAAGATCACTAACGTTAAAATACCGCCCGTGTTCTGGGTCAATAATCTGTCGTTTTTCAACGTCACTCAGCATTCGCCGCACCAATTCACCTTGAGGGGCAACCACAGTGAAACTCGCAACTGCAGCATTCTTACCGCCATCTTGCGGCACCACGGGTTCAACAAGTTGCAGGTGATAGGTTCCTAGTTCTAAACCCTGCATTGTTGCAGCAAATCTTCCTCGATCAGCTCCCAATCGCGCCAGACGCAAAAACTGACGACGTCCATTGGTATGTTCGACAACCACCATCACCGCATGGTCGTCATCTGGGGCTGTGCGATCATCCAAAAAACGAACCGTCACCGGCACGGGCTCGCCAACGACAAATGTCTCACCATGGACCACAATCTCAATCAAACCACTGCCGTCAGTCGGCGCAGTTTGACGACTCATGTAACGCATGGTCTGTTCCCAGTATTGGTCGAAAGGCTTTTGACCTTTCGCAGCGGGTTCCACAGATTCATTCCATCGCCACGTTGCGTCGAACCAATGAAAAACAACTTTTCCCGCTCCAACAAACTGCTGTGTAATCAAGGGTCCAACTTCATCATTCGTAGTCCCTAATGTCGACAATATGTGAACCCCCGGACGCTGTAAGTCACTTGTAACAGACCAATACGGAACGGCGAGCGTTTGCCACGCCGAAACGTTATCCGTAACTTCTGTCCCAAGCTGCAGATGCGCAAACCGTTCTCCCAATGAATTCAAAATTATCTTATTGGCTTGACCCAGATCATCAGCCTCTTGGAATTGATCGGCTGCCACAGGAAACAGTTTTTCAAGTGGCTGCCCAGCAAACGTTGTCGGCATGCCCAGCGGGCCAGCTATAAAGACAATCCCACCTCCCCTCTGCTCCACAAACTCAATTAGTAACTGCTGAAACTGACCGCTCAGCATACGACTTTCCACATCACCAATGACGATGACATCATATTGAAATAGCTGTTCTCGTCGAGTTGGTAGTGATGCCAAAACACGTTCATCCATTGCCACGAGTCGGGCATCGGACGAAAATAATACCGTATCAACGGAAAACCGATTACCCGTTTGATCCGGCTCGATCGAGCGGCCTAATAAATCTAGCAATGCTCGATATTCGAATCGAGGCATATTTTCAACAAGCAATATCCTCGTCGCATCATCGGTAACATTTATTTCAAATTCAACCGAGTTGTTCTCGGTGTTGGACTCTTCGCTTGTCTCGGAAATTGCTACACGTATCTGTGCCCGCCCTACCTGACTCGGTACAAATGGAATCCGTAGTCGCTTGCTAGGAACATCATTGCTGACCGACTCAATGATCTGCATAAATGGGTCCGCATTGTTGCCTAATGAGGCAATAATCTGGACTTCAAGCGGCTTGCTAGCCGTCGCTAATTCTCCCAACAGATTTAGGTCGACTTCTAAGAAAAGCTGCTCGCCTAAATGAGCCACTGTCGGTGCGAGCGGGTTTTCCAAAGCAATATCCGGCGTTTGCTGCAGCGACCCAATCCCTCCAATCAACAAGGGAATTGACTTCTTAGCAATCCAATCGCTCGCATCTTGCAGTGAAGAGCCATTCGTATTAATTCCATCCGTCAAGACAATCACCGCTGCAACAGAACGACCACGATGCTGTGTGACCGCTTGGCGGATCGCATCACCAATGCGACTCTCAGTTTGATCAAAATCTTGAGCCTCAGAAAGATCCGCCTGTGCACTGAGACCTCTGCCTGCCAAACGTAGATTTGAACCTATGTGATATACCGAAATCCGATAATCTTCACTTAGTCGAGCCAACGGTTTGTTTAGCTCGCTATCGTCTTCGTGCCAGCGATGATTTGCGCTGTCAAGACGCAGGTTACCTAGCCATGCCGTCAGTAATTTCCAGCGCGGTAGCGACCATTCTGATTGAGTGGTTCGCCCGCTTATGAAACGACCTAACTCGGCCACAGAATATTGGTCTTCTAGCTGCATACTTTCACTGCGGTCAATCAATATCAACAAATCCGGTTTTTGTGTTGCATGCTCCTGTTGAGTCCAGCCCATCATCATCAGTAATAAGATTACGAATATTGCAATACGCAACGTCGACAATACATGACGCCGAAACCGAGTTAAGCCCGTTGTCCTGTATAGAATCCAAATACCTAGCAGCAACCCTGTGACCGCACATGTAAGTAATAACGGGAAGCGGGATGCCTGCTGATTAACCGTAACCGCAAGGTCTTGGCCAAACAGTACGAGATCGGCAACGGTCGAATTGAGTGCAACTATCGTGCGTGTATCAACTATCATCGTTGTCCCCCTGAATCGGGTTCGAGAGGGACACGGTTTCGGTAAACCCAGAGTTCCACGACACCTAAGGCCAACACAAGCGATAACAACGCTGCAAACCAATCGTATCGATCATCAGAGGGCATTTCATTGACTGTAAAACTGTGATCCGATATAAGGGATTCCGTATTAAATAGATCTTCCGCCGGAATCGATAAATCATGACTGTCTTGACCATCAAGGTTTATTGCATGAGAATTCGACGCCACTGGCACGCCGTCGACAAACGTCATAATAGAATACACACCCAGAGCTTCCGTTTCGGAAAACGACCACACCAACGGTTGACTCTCAGATTGCTGACTGTCGCGCGGATGTACCACTGAAATGGGCTTTTGCTGTCCACTGGGAGTCCGAACTTGGATTTGCAAATCATCCAGTGAGCGAGATAGATCGATTTGCTCAAACAATGTAGAGCCTGTTGTATGATTCTGGTTATGACCTCCAAGCCGAGCAACATGTGCTAAGGACTCGTGGACTAACGGCAAAAAACTAGGCCAACTTCCAAGATCACTCCACTTGCCCGTCTTCTGACTCGGATCAATCGAAGTTGTCAGAATGAAAACATGCCCACTGCCAACTGCACCTAACAAATACAAAGGGTCCCCGTTGTTCAGTACTAAAATGGGCTGCACTGAGTCCGTTTCTGATGCAACGCATTTGATGTATGTCGAAATTGGTGTCGCTTCAATACCATTGGCCGGATTATCGGCAAACAATTTAGTGATTGCATGCGATGTCTTATCGAGTTGTATCTGCACGTCGGAGTCTTCTACAACCTGCTGCCACTGCAGAGGTAATCTAAATTTCGACGACGGCGCAAATGACCGATTATAATTATCGATATCGATGCGATCCCCAGGACATAGAAAGAGTGTGCCACCGGCAGTCACATAAGCATGTAACTGGTCAAGTTCTGCCGCGCTGATTTGTTTGACGTTACACAATGCAATCATGTCGTATTGAGTAAGTCCTTGGTCGATTAATTCCCCTTCATTGATTGTTGTTATTTGAACTGGCCACCGAGTACTAGCAGTGGGGACAAGCGCGGTTACCAATAATTCTTCCGATCGATATCGTCCCGTAACCGTCAGCACTTGAAACTTAGCGGCCGTCGAAAATACGACCCATCTGGTATTGTCGGATAACAGTGAATCCGACTGCGCTGCAGGGATTGATGCAATCTGTACTTTGGCTTGTTGTTGACCTAGCTTCAAGTTTTGGTCATCGAGCCGAACAGTGACTAGCTCGCTGGGTGCCAGTGCAACTTGCTCCCGCTGCACAACGCGACCTTCAATCGACCATGTTACCGTTACGGATTGTGATTTTGTCGGCGAATAGTTTTTAATCTGAGCGCGTAACGCTACTTGGTTTCCAAATGGACCCGCTGGATACTCAACGTCTAAGTCCTCGACCGCAAGATTGTGTAGATAAGGTTGTCGGCAGTCGAAATATTCGATTTTGCCGCTCGCACCGATGATACGTGATACCTTTTCAGGTGTTACACCGTGCCATGAATCACGTTGGAAATCAGAAAAGATTGCATAGCGAGTCATAACGATATCTTGCATGGCAGCGCGAGAACGTTCTGCTAACTCAGCAGCGAGGGTAATGGCATTGAGTGCCTCACCACTTCGATTGGTTAATTCTAACGCGGCTAACTCAGCAATGATTTCTTGACGATCAAACACTGGTTGTTCTATCAACGGGCGATCGCGCGAACTAATTGTCACAATGGAAATGACGTCGCCCTGCGGTAACTGTTGCACATACTTTATCGCCTTTTGACGAGCTAACTCAAAAGCCGACGCCGATTCGCCAACCGCGCCCATGGAATAACTTGTATCGAGTAGCAACACGTGATGCGTACCTGTGGAACCGCGTAGGTATTGTGAAAATTGCGAGTAATCTGTCGATGGGTCTGCAATTGCAAATATCAAAAGGCCGAGCATCGCGACTCGTAGTAACAACAACCACAAGCGACGCAAACGCACACGCTGTTGGACTTGTTGTTGTGCCGCTTGCAAAAATCGCATGGCCGACCACGCGACCACGCGCTGGTAACGTCGGCGCCACAGATGAATCGCCAAGGGTATCACCAGCACCAAGGCCCACCAAAGACGTTCCGGAGATGTGAAGTTCACTGCAAACATCGACTATACGGTCCTCCGCTGAGCAGCATAGCTCGTCAAGAATCCGTGCAAAGCCTGTCCAAAATCTTCGTCGGATACAACACATTGAAATCCAGCACCCAGATTGCGAGAGCGGCTAGTCAATTCCTCTTGCGCCTGCTCAAACAACTCTAGATATTCTTGCCGAACCGAGTTCGTTTCCAATTCAGTGGTTGTCGCTAACTCCAAATCTTCGAATTTTACGTTACCAGTGAACGGAAACGTGACCTCATCTCGGTCAAGCACTTGGAACAACACCACGTCGTGACCCAACAATCGCAACTGCTCGACTGCTGCGAGCAATGGTTCCAAATCGTCTAAAAAATCGCTGGCCACAACGACAACCGATCTTTGTGGCAGCCGACCGGCGACATCACTCAAAACCGAGCCTAAATCGGTTCCCGCCAGTGGTCCACCTCGCTTCTGTCGTTTCTGTCGTTTCTGTCGCTTCTTTCGATTTGGCAGAGACGACTCAATATCCTCGTGAGGATTCTCGAAAACTTCCAAGATGCGGTCCCAATGTCGAATATGACTAGCCGCTGGGAGCCACTGTTGTATTTTCGTGTCGACCTGCGCAACGCCGACCGAATCACCTTTACGCAACATTAGCCAAGCCAGTGCTGCGAGGACACACTTTGCGTATTCCAGTTTTTCTAGTGGCGCATTTCCCGAACAATAAGACATGCTGGCACTTTGATCTAACACCAAACAGGCATGCAAATTTGTCTCGTCCACATATCGCTTGACGAACAACTTATCGGTACGACCATACACCTTCCAATCCACATGACGAATTTCATCGCCTTGCACATACTCACGATACTCCGAGAACTCTACGCTCGACCCTTGAAAATGACTGCGATGCGACCCAGCGACAAATCCCTCGATGATATGCCGCGCACGCAACGTGAGTCCATCAAGAGCTGCGAGAGTTGTCGGACTTAAAGATTTCAGCAACTTGCTCACTGTGGCTCACCTGACTCGCTTGCGAGATTCCCTGCTCAATTAATTGATCAATAATTTGATCTGTCGACACACCTTCAGCTTGGGCTGCATAATTCAATCTAATACGATGCCGCAGGACACAATGAGCGACTGCGATAACATCGTCAAAATCAACGGTCACTCGCCCATTCATCAATGCATGAGCCTTAGCACCTAACACTAAATACTGACTCGCACGTGGACCCGCACCCCAACTCACATGGCGTTGAATACTTTCAGGCACGTTGTTCTCTCCCCGTGTCATCCGCGCCAAGCCAATGGCAAATTGAGCGATATGGTCGGCAACTGGTAATGATCGAACAAAAGCGGTGGCTGCAGCAAGTTCTTCCACACCGAACACCGCATCAATCTCTTGGTGCTCCGTACCGGTCGTTCGCTGTACCATCAACAATTCTTCTTCTGCATTAGGATAATCAACCTGCAACTGAAACATAAATCGATCCAACTGCGCTTCCGGCAGCGGATACGTACCTTCTTGTTCGATAGGGTTCTGTGTCGCTAGCACAAAAAACGGGGCGGACAACGTATGCGTGTGACCACCCACCGTGACTTGTCGCTCTTGCATTGCTTCGAGCAAAGCAGCTTGCGTCTTAGGAGGTGTGCGGTTGATTTCGTCCGCTAAAACGATGTTCGCGAACAACGGCCCTGCCATGAACTCTAATTCTCGATGACCCGTACTTAGGTCATCTTGGATGATTTCCGTTCCGGTTATATCCGCCGGCATCAAGTCCGGCGTAAACTGAATACGACTGAAGGTCAACGACAGTGCAGAAGATAACGATTGCACCATCAGTGTTTTAGCTAGCCCTGGTACGCCAACTAATAAACAATGGCCCTCGGACAATAGCGCCACGAGCATTTGATCGATTACTTTTGATTGCCCCACGATTTTACGTGACACCGCAGTGCGAATCGCATCACACGATTCACGGATCTGGGCGACTGATTGCTCGAGCTCGTTCACTGTCATGATATAGGTCGTCTTAGGAAGTTGTTATATAGCTCTGATTTTAGTTGCCATCCGCGGCGTGTATTCGCTTGGTTCGCGATAAACTTAGCAAGGTCTTGCCAGCAAACAATGTGACATAATCATCGCTGAATGTTATTTGACACTGTTGTCCACTCAATAATTCTATAATCTCCAAGGGAAATGTCGCTGCTGATATTAATTCTAACCTAAATTGGCCAGATTCCAATTCAGTTAATCCTCTTTGCATAATCATCACGGTATTGCCGGTCACAACATAAATATTCGTGCCGTCATCTGCCAGCGTATAAACAGATTCGACTTCACCAGAGGCAGTGCTGAGGCCTGAATTCAACGCCGACTGAAATCGCCCATCGCTGTCGTAATAAAAAAGTCCATTGCCTAACAGCAGACAGGCACCGGGTAGTTCCCGTTGACTTGAAATTAAAGAGGAATGCAGGAATTGAGATTCATGTGTAATCCACCGAAATGCGCCAGAAAACAAATCTAACTGAAAAATTGCCGCGTTATCCGCTGCTGCAATTGTTACGCCAAGACTATCTGCATCTACTACTAAACTCGTATGCCGAGGCTTGGCCTGTTCTAAATCAGTAACATCGGTATCGTCTACGATGACGGTATTCTGAGCATAGTGATTGAGCCACAACAACTGACCGGCGAGTGAAACACAAGCGACTTCCCCAGTGTTACAACAAGTTACGATACGGTCGCCGGCAATCACCAACTGGCTTGCTTCAAGCGTCGAAACTTTTTGATGACCAACGGCTCGCGCCCCTCCTAAATAGGTCCGCCATTTTTCGCGGCCAGACTGCAACGAGTAACAAACCAGATAATTGCGACATTGCACAACGGTCGTTTCACGCATTAATACATAAAACAAATCGCCTACAATTTTTGGTGAGCTGACAAACGTCCAATTTCCCAAACGATTTTCTTTCGCTCCGTTGGCGTAAATTGGATACCCACTGAGCAATCTCCCTTGCGTGGACAAGTCCAGCGCCACAATAGCTCCACTGGAGCGAAATGCTGACCCCAACGATTGGTGATGTGTCGTCGTCGGATCTCCGACCCGAGCCAGTAACAAATTTCCGCTAAGTTCCACCGTTGCCCGAGTCCTACCCCAATACGGAATCGCTTCGTCATACCAATCACTGTCATTGTCAGCATCACCATTCTCGTAAATGACGTACCCTTGCCGACCCGTTCCCCACGCCGGTAATCCTGTCTCCATATCCACCGCAATGATCTGATCGCATGTATTGAAGTATAAATGCTCACGATCTCGCTGCACGGCGACATCAAGGCGTGGGTTGTCCGGTAGATCTATTCGTTGAGTCCATTGAGGAGTGCGTTGAAATGTTTCAACCGGAGATGTCACGGCTCGAGTGTCGTGTTGTGGGAAATGCTGATCGTAAAAATCTTGCAAAACTTCTGCGATCTCGCCTGCCCTCCCCCCGAATTGAAAATCGGCTCGTTTTTTATCGGCGGCTGGACCTTGGGCACTGGCTGACCGAATTGTCGCTAATGTTGCTCGAGCAGCTGCGGGCATATTGGAAGAAACGTTGTTGGTAAACATGCGAACTTGCAGAGCTTGTTGTTCGGATCGCGTTACAGGGCGTTGCAGAAAACCAACCGCGCCAGCATATTCCAAGTCGGTGTTAACTTGCGGAACGCTTCTTAGGGCAGCTTGCCAATACATACGCGCGGCCAGTGGTTGTCCGGTTTGAAACGCTGTATCCCCTAGCATTACACGCCACTGAAAAGTGCGGCTGCTTAAGGGCCAACGCATCAATAGTCGGTGCACATCCGTTGGTCCCAATAACGGCGTTGCCGCCGTCATCTGATCAGCGAAACGATCCAGCCGCCTTTGATATGCATTCCAGATTGCCTGATTGTGTCGAGCGAATCGAGCATGCCATGCGTGTGAAAAACTGTCAATACTCACAAACCGCCGATATCCGGGCGGCAATTGCAACGTAGCGACTGGTACCAGTTTTCCCGCTGCTCGTAACCGCAAGCGATCCATCCGATCTAGTGCCGCCAGATGATCCTGTTGGGCCAGCAAACCATTCGCCGCTGTGATTAATTGCAAATCCTCATGGTCCAACAGCGGTACATGGCGGTCTGCCAATCCGACCGGATTCGCTGCAATCGTCATCCCCTCTCGGTTTTGAGCAACAGCACACCGTGCAGATAAAAAGGCTAATACAGTACTCAGTACAATCAGCGATTTTATTAAAGGGCTATTCACGCCTAAATCCCTCCACAAATCGCCCTAGTATAAATAAGCAGACTCCAAAAATCATCGATATCAGGAGGCCATCCACGCCAAATCCAAACACATCCTGCCCAGGGCGTTCTAACTCGCTCGTATTGGCTTGAGGATCGTCAAAAATGAGTTGCAGTCCAATCGCAATCGGCAAAATACCCAAGGCGGCTAGCTGCATCCATTTTCCAATTAACCGCATATTGATTCTACTGTTTTATTGATGTTCAAAGGGAACGGGATTGGGGGAAAACCGTCAACGGACTATCCTCAATAGTATGCAATGTCATCCAATACTGCCACTAGCGAAGTCTTGAATCTGATGCAAATTAAAACCGTTATTTGGCGGAGCCTACGTCTGAAGCGTTGCCAATGTGGAATTGGGGAAATATTCCGTAGCTGGTTCAAAATGCATGACGTGAGCGTAAAGATAACAAACAAGAATAGATATCGCGGAATTACTCCGTAGAATCGTTGCTCTGTTTGTCTTTAAGATTTCGCGCTTTGCGAATCAATAAATAGAAGTATGTACTCATGGCGGTAAAAATGCTAAACGGCATAGCCATCATAAACATGATGCTCCAGAAATAACCACGCATCATCTGAGGGTCGTTAGCACTCAAACTTTCTTTACACGTTGGACAAGCAGTCGCCACCTGAGCAGCAACGATGATCACAATCGCGCACAACACCCATTGCCGAGCGAAACGAGTCATTGGATTTTTAGAATTTGACATCATTATTTGTCCCTAGTTAACACTCTCAGTCTAATCAACCATCTATCCATAGTCCACATCGACCGTCTCGATTCGTGGCATTTGTATTAATAGGTGGTTCACGACATCTGATACAACATCCAATAAATCACAACGCCGGTTACCGATACATACAACCAAATTGGAAATGTCCGTTTGGCCCACTTCAAGTGCATTGCACGATGATCCTTGAGCCCATGGTAAATCGTAATGAGCGCTCCTACGGGTACATACATTGCCAAAATAATATGGCTAATGAGAATCGTAAAATACGTGTATCGCAGCCACGATGGATGCGATTCAGGAAACTTTGTACCGCCACCTATTTGATAGTGATAAATCAAATAGCAAACCAAAAACGTAGTTGAAACAGCAAAACAACAAATCATCGTCCATTTGTGCGCGGTTTCGCATTTGCGTTTTATCAACACAAATCCAACGATCAATAAGACAGTGGCGAGTGCGTTAAGCGACGCATTGATCGCTGGTAAATCCATTATATGCTCTGCTTGTAAATCTGAATTTATTCGTCCACCGAAGGTTCCGCTGCGTCGCTTTGTTGTTTTACAAATGCTGCTATCTGCTCTTCCAACCGCTCACGGTCCGCCACCACGTCATCTGGTTCCGCTTCCTCGAGCGATAAAATAACTAACAGTTTGTTCAAATCTTTCATCGCTTCCACATCATGCCAATTAAACGCCCCACGTACATTTCCCCATTTATCGACTGCGCAAAATGA
>Ga0114993_10004001_pt1 | contig 14926 bp, 12 predicted proteins | sample ArcticOcean_MG_C_FD_87042 | JGI IMG/M metagenome (GOLD analysis project Ga0114993, IMG submission 87042) | Marine microbial communities from western Arctic Ocean - ArcticOcean_MG_CB2_150 | ecosystem: Environmental > Aquatic > Marine > Oceanic | place: Arctic Ocean: Canada Basin | collected...
CAAGCGCCGAGCAGCGAGCCGAGCGTGTGCACCGTGATGACGTGGAGGCCTTCCTTGTACGACGTGCCGGTGAGCGAGACGAGGTCGGCGTTGTCGATATTGGTGGCGAACATCGACAAGCCAATCGCCCACCACGCCAGTGCGCGGCGGCCGAGAAACCAGTCCTCGCTGGTCTTCGTGCCGCGCGCCAAATAAAAGCCGAACGCCACCACGCCGCCGTTGAGCACCAAAACAATCAGCCAATCCCAAAGGGTCATCAGGAAAAAATCAGCCGAGCGCGTCGGCCTTCAAGGTTGTGTCGCGGTATTTTTCCAGTTGCTCTTCGTCCAGCTCAATGCCGAGGCCGGGTCCGTCGGGCGGCTTGGCGGCGGGCGGGCCGAGGTCGAGAGAGGTCTTCAGCAAATCTGCCTCGTGGTACCAAGGGCCGACGTAGTCGCCGGGGAATTTTTCCGCCGTGAAGGCGTCGCAGGCGATGCCGACGTGGAGCATGGCGGCGGTGGCGATGCCGAGCTCGAGGTTGCTGCCCATGGTGACCGAGAGGCCGGCGGCCTTGGCGATGGCGGCGATTTCCAGCGTGGGACCGATGCCGCCGTGTTTGCCGGGGTAAATGCTGAGGATGTCGGCGGCGTGGTGGTTAACTATTTGGATGGCGTCGGCGGCGGTGAAGACGCTTTCGTCGGCCATGATGGGGATGTTCGTGGTGCGGCGGAGATCGGCCAGCGCGGCTGGGTCGTGGCGGGGGATGGGTTGCTCGCAGAAGAGGATGTCCAGCGGCTCCAGCTCGGCGAGGCGGCGGCGGGCGGTGGCGATGTCCCACCCTTGGTTGGCGTCGATGCCGATGGGGATGTCCGGCCCGGCCAACTCGCGCACGGCTGCGACGCGGGAAACGTCGTCGCCAACGCCGACTTTCACTTTTAAAGTCTGCGTGCCCCAATCGAGAAATTTACGTCCAAGCGCCACGGCTTCGTCAGTTGGGAAGCCGCCGATGACGAGCTTGATGGGCAGTTCCTCGCGCACCTTGCCGCCGAGCAGTTGATACACCGGAACGCCTGCGGCCTTGCCGGAGATGTCCCACAACGCCATGTCAATGGCGGCCTTGGCGAAGGGGTTGCCTACGAGCACGCGGTTGAGCCGGCGCATGAGGGCATTGATGTTGCGCGGATCTTGCCCGACGAGTTCGGGCGCGAACAGGTCGCGGATGACCGCCAGCCCGCCGGGGCGCGTCTCGCCGGTCCACGTGGGCGACAGCGTGCCCTCACCGATGCCGGTGATGCCTTCATCTGTGTGTACACGCACGAGCACGTAAGGCGAAACAACATGGCGGCCGTGCGAGGTTTTCATCGTCACGTCCGGCTTGAGCGGCACGTGCACGGGGATGGTTTCAATCTCAGTGATTTTCATTGGTCGTACTCAGGCAAAAACTGTTTCCAGTTTTCGTGCAGGATGTTGTGAATCATTTCGTCGGGCACGCGTGGGAGGTTGGTTCCGTCGACGATGTTGTTGATTTTCATTTGGCCGGCCATCACCTGCTCGGGCGTGGCGCTGGGGAAGTCGCTGCCAAAGATGAGCTTGTGTTCCACTCCATATTCGAGCGCGCTGATGAACGCCTTATAATGGCGCAGCGGGCGATAGTGTAACGCGGAGATGTTGGCGTAAAGATTGGGGTGCTTGCGGATGAGCACGACGCATTCGTCCTCCCACGGGTGGCCCATGTGCGAGATGACCATCCGCAAATCCGGACACGCCACCGCGATGTCCTCGAGCAAAATAGGGTTGGCGAACTTCAGCGGGCCGGGGCGGACGAAGGAGGTGCCTTGATGGACGTTGACCGGGATGCCCAGCGCCTCGGCTTTTTTAAACAGCGGCAAATGGCGCGGATCCTGCGGATCCCAGTTTTGGTAAATGGGCGAGCACTTCAGCCCGCGCAGGCCGAGGTCGTTCACGTAATGCTCGAGTTGCGCCACGCAGTCCGCGCCGTTGGGATCCACCGAGCACCAGCCGATGAAGCGGTCGCTGTGCTCCTTCACGAAGTCGGCGATCAAATTCTGGTCCGCGTTGATGCCGCAGAACGGCGCCTTGATGCCGAACACAATCACGCGGTCCATCGCCGCCGTCGCCTCCAGCAATTGCTCCGGCGTCGAGTCAAACGCATTCTTTTCCGGTGTGTCGTCCCCCGCGAAATATACATCCTCCGAAAGCCGCATCTTTGCCCGCTTCGCCTCCAGCGCAAACTCCACGAACTCATCCGACAGATGATCCGGGTACCACATCAAGTTGGTGTGCGTGTCAAACATTAGCCTTGGCCTTGGCGGGTTGCCCGATTGTTTTGTTGGGATTCACAAACAGCCACAGCAGCGCGGCGCAGAGATAAAATCCCGCGTGCACAAAAATAACAATGTTCCAGTTTCCGTCGGTTGCTTTGATGTGGTCAATGAGCCGGCCGATCAGCGGCGAGATGCAAATGCCCGCAAGGCAACCGGCGGCGTTCATCATGCCCATCACGAGCGCGGGGTTTTTGCCGCCCATGTCGATGGAGGCCACCCACGGGCAGGGAATCGCCATGCCGGAAAAAAACGAGCCAATGGCGATGACTGTCGCCAGATGCTCCGCGCTGCCGGTGAAGGTGGAGCCGAATGCGAACGATGCCGTGAGTGCGAGGGCCACCGACGCCACGCCGCAGCGGCTGATGTATTTGCTGCCGGTTTTTTTGAACAATCCATCGATGACCACCCCGCCACACAGCGAGCCGAGCACCACGCCGATGAGCGGATAGGTGGTGAGCATCCCCGCGTCGGCCTTGGCGATGCTGTATTTGTACTCTAGGAATGCCGGGAAAAATGTGACAAAAAAATTGTAGCCCGCGGCCTTGAAAATTAATTGCCCGCACAGCGCCCAAGTGTTGCGGTCACGGAATGCCGCGCTCCAATCCATTTTCGGCGGCTCGCCTTCATCCTCGTCCTCATCGCCCTCGCGAATGAGTTTTTGTTCCGCCACATTTGTCCACGGATGTTCCTTCGGCCGTGTCCGAAAGAAGAAATAAAATGCCACCGCCCACGCGATGCCCACCAGCGAGTAGGATTGGAGAATTCCACGCCAGTCGTACCCTTCCTTCATTAGCCAAGCCGTGAGCGAGATGGTGATGATGCCGCCGAGCGACATGGCCATCGCGCAGATGGAACTGGCCTTGCCCCGCACGGCAACGGGGAACCAGTCTTTCACAACCTTGGCGGAGTTGGGCACGAGCCCCGCCTGCGCGAGGCCGAAGACGAAGCGTGCGGCAATCATCGTGAACAGCGACGCCACCGCGGCCGTCACCACCGTGCACAGCGACCACACCACGCTCAGGCCCGGCATGGTGACGCGCGTGCCGAGCCGTTGCCCCAGCCAGCCGCCGGGAATTTGAAACAAAAGATAGCCGAGCGAAAAGGCGCTGTAGAGGTAGCCGAACTGTTCGTTGTTGATGTCCAGTTCGGCCTGCATCGTGGTGTTCATCACGCCGAGGCAATGCCGCGTGAGGTACGCGCTGCTGGCCGCGAACGCGAGCAGCCCCAGCACGAGATAGCGCACCTTCGTGGGCGGCACCTTTGGATCAACCGGACTGGAGATATTTTCGCTCAATTTTTGTCGCGACGGTGCCGATGCCGTAGTAGCCGACCGAGATGCGGCCGACGTGGGTTAACAGGTCGTAAGCCTTCCAGCGATCCCAGCCGTGGTCAGCCTCGAGCCATTGGATGAGGCGGGCGTAGCCCTCGGCCACGGCGTGCTCCATCGGCGCGCCGGTGGCGATGGTCATGATTTCATCGGGCGCCTCGATGCGCGGGCCGGGTAGGTTTTGGTTTTTGCGGAGGTCGATGATGATGACAGTCTCGGCGGCCATCTCCAGGCCGGTGGCGGAGAGTTCACCGTGGCCCATCGCGGCATGTGCATCGCCGAGGTACAGCAAACCGCCCTCCACAAACACCGGCAGCACGACCGTCGCGCCGGGCGCGGTCTCGATGATATCCATGTTGCCGCCGTGCAGGCCGGCGGGGCTGGTGGAAGGCACGCCCCAATCGGGCGCGGTGCCGATGCAGCCGAGCATGGGCGTGTACGGGATGGTGAGGTCGTCGCTCCAGTGGACCTCGCCATCGCGGATGGGGCAAACGTGCGCGCCGGGCGGGACGTCATCGCCCAGCCACTTGGCGAGCAGTTGCGGGTGACCGGTGTACGTGGCGCATTGGCCATCGCGCGGTTTGATTTCGTCGATGCGCACGGCCAAGGCATCGCCCGGCTCGGCGCCTTCCACGAAAATGGGGCCGGCGACGGGGTTGCTGAAGGGCATCTTCGGCTTGTCTCGCTGGTCGCCGGGCTTGCGGATTTGGCCGGAGAGGGCGTCCTCGGATTCCACGAGCAGCGACTCGCCGGGAGCGATGCGCGCCCGCGGCTCGTTGTGGCGGCTGAACTCGTAGCAGAGTGGTTGGGCATCGATGCGCTTCATGCAGTGAAACGCCGCACCACGTTCGCCGTGATTTTGGAAACATTGTCGTCTACGAGCAGCGAGCTGAGCCAGTTAATGCTGGCGGTAGCCCACACCGCGCCGCCGCTTTCGGTTTTGTGGATGACCATTTGCGCTCCGCCGTCGTCGACGTTCAATCCCTTCGCGAGCAAGTGGGTGTTCTTCGGCGAGTGCTCGGAAATTTTGTCCGTCTCATGCCCGCTCGCACCGCCAAAGCAGCGCATGTGCTGGCTCTCGCGCCCAAAAATATCGCCCTCGCCCAGGCCCGTGCCCTCGAAGACCCAGTGGTCGGCGTCCACCACTCGGTACGGCGCGCCGGTCATCGCGCCGGTGTCGGTGAAAACGACTCCCAGCAAATTCGCCTCGCTCTCTAGGCGCTTGTGCATCCGGCTCTCGGTGCCGGGCGGCGTGGTGCCGATGCAAACCTCATTGCGGACAGTCATCGTGCTGTCGTCGGTAAACTCCACCTCGCAGTTCAGCCCGTTGCCGCCCAAGTACATCAGCTTGCCGCCACGATTAAAAACCCAGTCCTTCAACTCCAGATACATTTGGCGGCTCCAGTATTCCGGATGCGCACCGGTCAAAATAACCTCGTAGTCGTCGAGCTTCAACGTGCCGTCGTGCAGTTGCGTTTCGCCGTAAACATCGTGGGCAAACCCTTCGCGCTCGAGCCAGCCAAGCAGCCGCCACTCGACGCCCACGGTGCTGCTAGCCAGCCGCCCCTCGATGGGCCCGTCGATGTTCGCGTCCGGGTCAATGTGCGAAATGGGCTCCGGCCGCTCGAAGGACAGCGGCGAGTAATCGGTCACCGCGTACGCGTGATGCTTGCGGTCCGTGTAGCGCCTCAGTTCCTTGCGCCCGTAAACCGTCGGTACCGGCGGCAGTTCATCGGCGTGGATATAATTGCTGCGCCCGCCAAAATTATTGTACGCATTCCAAGTGATGTTGCACAGCAGCACGGCGGCTTTTGCGGTGGGCTTGGCCGGCGCGACAATCCACGGAAAATTAAAATGCTCGCCCGCCTCATTACGCGCGTGCAGATAATATAACCCCGTCCGATCCGGTGCCGTCAGAGCTTGGGCATGTACGGCGGAAATGAAACCGTGCTTGTTCCACTCCACGCCTGTTTGCGTATAGTCGCCGTCGGGCGTGATTTGCGTCACCGCCCGCGGCCCATGCTCGTCGAACCAGCCGATGGCCTTAACAAACTCCCGCTCCAGTCCGTATCGATACAGCTCTAATTTATACGGCGACGCCGAGTGACAGCGAAACTCCGAGCGCTCTCCCGCCCGCACCCACTTCGGCCACATGAAGCCCAGCAACGAATCGGACAGCAGTCGAAACTTATGCGGCGCCATCCCCTCCGCCACCGTCAACGTCACGCGCTTGGGACCGAACCACGCCTTCTGCAGCACCACCGAGTACTCGCCCGGCGGCACATCCGCATGCACCGCCCCGCTCGCGCGGCTCCGCACAGCAAACGATTCCTCGCCCTTCACAAACTCCAGCACCACATCACACAGCGCCAAATATTTCTCGTCACTGACAAATCCAATCAACATGGGAACCCGCGCATCGTGAAGGTTGGACGCGAAGGCGCAAGCGAAACTTTGCGCCACTATTGATAATGCGGCGGCTTGGTCACGTTGTCCTTGGCCGATTTCATATCATCGGCGGAGGCGCGCTCGGTCAGCTGCTCCACCTGCTGCGAGAGCCGACGGATCGCCTTGTCCTGCTCGATGACGGTCCCGTTTAAGGAATCGGTCAACTGCTCCAAGTGTGCCATCACCGACTCAATTTTCACCAATCGTTTCTCATCGCCATCATTCATTCGCCCAAGCTGCCCCCGCAACGCCCGGCCGTCGATTTGAAAATTGGAACTTGCTTGATTATTAGGGTTCGTTCCTTGAGACTTTTCCAACGCATGAAATTAAATCTTTGGATTCTTCTTTCCCTCGCTGTGAGCTTCACGGCGTTCGCCCAGAAAAAACCTTCGTACACGCCCGATCAGGCGGTGGCGCGGATGAAGTTGCCGGATGGATTTTCGGTGACCCAATTCGCCGCGGAGCCGGATGTGGTGCAGCCGTTTGCGTTTTGTTTCGATGACCGCGGGCGGGTTTGGGTTTGCGAAAATTTGAATTATGAAACGCGCCAGAGCGATACTTTCAAGCAGGGACCGAAAGGGCGCATTCTTATTTTGGAGGACACCAATGGCGACGGGAAATTTGACAAGCGAAAGGTGTTTATCGAAAAGATTTTTTTTCCGACCGGACTGCAGGTGGGCTTTGGCGGTGTGTGGGTCGGCTCACCGCCCAACCTGCTTTTTATTCCGGATAAAAATAGCGACGACGTGCCCGACGGCGACCCCACGGTGGTGCTCGATGGCTGGGGCCGGCAGGATCGGCATGAGACGATGAACAGTTTCGTCTGGGGGCCGGACGGTTGGTTGTACGGCTGCCACGGCGTGTTCACGCACAGTAAAGTGGGCGCGCCCGGCACGCCGGAAAAAGACCGCGTGCCGCTCAACGCCGGCGTGTGGCGGTACCATCCCACGAAGAAAAATTTCGAGGTCTTCGCGTGGGGCACCAGCAATCCGTGGGGGCTCGACTTCGACAGCCGTGGCCAAGCCTTCATTACCGCCTGCGTCATCCCCCACCTTTGGCACATGGTGCAGGGCGGGCGCTATCACCGGCAAGGCGGGCGGCATTTTAATCCGCACATTTATAAAGACATCAAGACCATCGGCGACCACGTGCATCAGAATTACGGCGGCCGCAAACACAAGGGCGGCCTCGCGTATTTTTACGCGAACGGCGCGTTCTCCGAAAAAAACACCGGCCAGCGCAAAGGCGGCTTCGCCCACGGCGGCTGCCAGATTTACAACGGCGGCGCGTTCCCCAAGCAATATCACGGCCAGGTCTTCATGGGCAACATCCACCATCACATGCTCTACGTGGACAACCTCCGGCGGCGCGGCTCGGGCTTTGCCGGCACGCACGGCGGCGATTTCATGCTCGCGCACGACGAGCATTTTCTCGGCTTCAATCTCGACACCGGCCCCACCGGCGCGCTGTGGGTCATCGACTGGAACGACGCCGACATCTGCGGCCGCATCGTCCACCAGCTCGGCACCGGCCGCATCTATCGTGTGTCGCACACCAACTGCAAGCCGGTGAAAAATCTCAACCTCGCCAAGCTTAACGACCGCAAATTGGTCGATCTGTTAAATCACAAAAACGATTGGTACGCCGATCACGCCCGCCGTCTTCTGCAAGAACGCGCCGAAGCCTCACGCCATCAAGGCCCCAACGAAGGCATCTCCTCCACCGCCGCCGAGACACCTGGCTTCCTCAGAAAAATTTATCTCAACCCCCAGGCCAACCCCACCCACCGTCTGCGCGCGATGCTGGCGATGCACGCGATGTTCGGCCTCAACTCGCGGACGCTGCTGAAGCTCATGCGCGACAAGGACGAAACCCTCCGCGGCTGGGCAATCCAATGCGCGTTAGAAAACGAAAAGGCACCGAAGCCCATCCTCGACCAACTCGTAGTAATGGCGAAGGAAGACCATTCAAAATTCGTCCGCCTCTATCTCGCCAGCGCGATGCAGCGCCTTCCCCTCGCCCAACGCTGGCCCCTCGCCGAGGCCCTCATCGCGCACGAGGCGGACGTGGACGACCACAACCTCCCGCTGCTTTACTGGTACGGCATCGAGCCGCTCGTCCCCGCCGACAAGCCCCGCGCCCTCAAGCTCGCCGCCCAATCTAAAATCCCACTCATCCGTCAACACATCGCCCGCCGCATCTCCGCGAAGTGAATTTGAATTCATCACAGAGGCACAGAGCCCACAGAGGGAATCAATCTCTGTGTCTCTGTGGTAAAAAAAGAAAATGAAAAAAATACTGTTAACCCTCGCCCTCGCCTGCACCGCCCAAGCCTCCCACGCGGACTGGAACCAATGGCGCGGCCCCACTGGCCAGGGGCATGCGGACGCAAAGCTCCCCACCGAGTGGAGCGAAACCAAAAACGTCAAGTGGCGCACGCCCATCCCGGGCAAGGGCTGGTCTTCGCCGGTGATTGAGGACAACCAGATTTGGATGACCACTGCGTTCGAGACGCCCGCCACCAAGGAGGAAACCGCCGAGCGCTTCAAGAAAAATACCGGCGGCGTGCCGGTGAATGTGCTCAGCAACGTGCAGTTGCACGCCGTGTGCGTCGACAAACGCACCGGCAAACTGTTGCACAATCTGAAGGTCATCACGAAAAAAGCGCCACAATTGGTTCACAAACTCAACAGCTACGCCTCGCCCACGCCCATTATTGAGGACGGCCGAGTGTACTGCCACTTCGGCTCGTACGGCACCGTTTGCATCGATGCCAAGACCGGAAAGGTCGCGTGGCGAAATGAAAAATTGTGGGTCAACCACGAGAACGGCCCCGGCAGCACACCGGTGCTTTGGAAGGATTTATTAATTTTCCACATGGACGGCAGCGACAAGCAATACGTAGTGGCGCTAGACAAAAAAACAGGCCGCGAAAAATGGCGCACCGCCCGAACCGGCGAAATGAATAAAAACCCGCAGCTAAAAAAATCCTACGGCACGCCGCTCATCGTGAAAGCTAACGGCCGCGAAACACTCTTTTCCCCCGCCGCCGATTGGCTCTACGGCTACGACCCCGCCACCGGCCGCGAACTCTGGAAGGTTGCATATGGAATGCTTGGCTTTTCAGTCGTGCCACGCCCCGTTACCGGCCACGGCATGCTCTTCATGAGCACTAGCTTCATGCGTCCGCAACTTCTTGCCGTGCGTTATGAAAAAACCGCCAAGCCGCACATCGCATGGAAATATAACCGCGGCGTCTCGAACCAACCCTCGCCCATCCTTGTCGGCGACGAGCTTTATTTCGTCAGCGACAGCGGCGGCCTCGTCACCTGCCTCAACGCCCGAACCGGCGAAGTCCATTTTCGCGAACGCCTCGGCGGCAATTACAGCGCCTCCCCACTGCACGCCAACGGCAAAATTTATTTCCACAGCCGCGAAGGCATCACCACCGTTCTCCAAGCCGGCAAAATTTTCAGAGTGCTAGCCAAAAACAAACTCAAAGGCAGCCACATGGCCAGCGCCGCAGTAGACGGAAACGCGTTGATTCTGCGCACCGACAAGGTGCTGTTTCGGGTTGAGGAATAGATTATTACCAACAAGGCACAGAGGTCACAGAGACTTGTTAGATAGGATTTTTCTGGGCTCTCTGTGGAAAATTATTTATCCGATTTGAAACGGAACTCTGGCTTGCCGGTCAGAGTGGTGCTGGTGATGGTGGGGCACCAGTATTTCTCGACGTACTCGACCATCAACCGGTTACCGGCGAAGTGGCTCACGTAGGGGCGCATGCGTGGGTTGTACATGCAGTCGGTGAAGTCGCGCACGAGCACGACGTTTTTGCCGAGCTTGACCATTTGCCGGATGCCAAAGGGTCGGCCGAGCACGCACATATTTAGGTGCACGCCCATGAGAATGACGTTGTCGATGCCGCGCGCGTGCAGGAGGTTCCAGGTTTCCTGAGCGTTGTCGGTGATGGCGTCGGCGGGGTCGATGCGCAGGGTTTTAATCTGGCGCTTCCACACGGCACCGGGCTCGTATTTCTCTTTGCAATCGCAGCCCATGTCGGAGTCGTCGATGGGTAATGTGGGCTCGCGTTGCGGGTCGGGCCAGCACCATGCGGTGCCCCAGCGTTGCGCGGTGGAGAGGGCAATGGGAGTCTTGGCGAAGGACGCGGACTGCGCGCGTTTGCGTTGGGGCGTGTCCTTGTAAAAATCCACCACGCTGCTCGGTGCGTGGATGATGAACACGCCGCGCTTGCGCGCCTGCTCGATGAGTGTGTTCATTGGCCCGGCCATTTCGCCCACGCGCGCCTCTGAGTTCGGACACCAATGCTTGTCCCACATGTCGCAAATAATGATGGCGGTTTTCTTGGTGTCCCACTGCACCTCGCGCTCCATCGGCATGTGGCGGCCCTTGCTGGAGGCGGTAAGTACCTGCGTGCGGGTTTTAAGTTTCATTGTTTCCGCCGGGAGTGTGGCGGCGGAGAGGGAGATCAGCAATAACGCGGCGATGTGGCGGGTAGCTTCCATGGGTTGATTGAAGCAGATGGGGCGCTGCTGTAAAGCCTTCGTGATGACTTGCCGGTCATCACTTGGCGGATGGCCAAGCGCTGACGAGTGCGGGGAAGGGGCAGTCGTTACAGGTGGCTGGGGCGTGGTCGCAGAAGTCACGAACGATCTGGAGGAGTCCTTGTTGCTGGGCGGCGCTGGTGAGCCGGTGTGGGCCGCTGAAGAGACGCTGGCGGGCGAGCCTTAAAACGCTGTTGTCCTGCGCGGGTGGCCAGTGAGTGTAACGGTTCTCGACACGGGTGAGGAGCGGGCTGTTTTTGCCGGCACTCGCGCGGGCGTGGAACCATGGGAGGATGACGTTTATGGCGAGATCGGTGGCGCGAGTGGCCCCGAGCAGGGCGCAGGGCTTGGGCTGACGCGAGCTTTTAAAAGTCCAGTGGTGTTTCCAAAATGGATCCGGATCAACGTGGATCACCTGGGCGAGGGTGGTGGCCAGCCGGGTTTTTGGGCAGTCGATCTCGAGCCAGGTTTGCAGTCGAACGGGAAGGTCATCACGAGCCAGCCAGTGGGCGAGGAGGGCAAGGCGGCGGGTGGGATGGTTGGCGGGGCGCAGGCCGGAGAAACGCCAGAGGGCGATGGGAATCTGGTGAGCGGCCAGTTCATCGCGTTCGCGCCACCAGTGATCCCAAAGTTGACGGAGATGACGGCGGGCGCTGGCAGTTTGGGCGTGGAGGTTGTCTATTAAAAGACCGGCGCAGCCGAGCAGGCGCGCTTGCCAGCCGATGGCGTCAGCGGTGCCGGATCGTTGCATGGCTGGCAGACGCTCGGCGAGATTTTGCATGGGCCAAGTGTTGTGCTTGTAACCTAGGGCGCGGAACAAGCCGTGCCAGAGGGCGGCGTCCCAGCCGTGCTCGCGGGCGTGGCGAGTGAAAATGTCGGCCTTGATTTGCAGGCGAACCAACGCAGCTTGGCGCAGGAGATTGTTTTGTGCCTCGGCGGACATTTCGGCGAGGGGTGCACGGCATTGGCCGGCATACTCGGCGGGGAAGGGCGGCTCGGTGGAGTGCCAGGCGGCGAGCTGATTTAATGGCGCATCGCAGTGGGGCTGGAGGCGGAGGGTGGGAAGGGCAGTCTTGGCGGGGCCATTCCAGATGACATGGAGCATAACGCCGGTGAAGGCCGGGTTGTCGGCGTGCCCGTGGGCAAACCAATCACTGGCCACGGGATCAACCTCGATGTCGCCGGTGAAGGGGAGGTTGTCACCCACTTGCACGACGGCTCGATGGAAGTCCGGGCCAGCTTCGTGGTTCCAAAAACCGGGGTGCAGCACGCGCAGAGTTTGTCCGTTGATGGTGCGCAAACGGTCACGATGAATCCGCTGGTGTTGCCAGATGGATTGCAAAAGTCGCTCTGGTGGGGGCCGGGCCGGGGCATCGCACAGGACATCGGCGATCCGGCCGGAGCGCCATTGGGAATAAAAAACTGGGCTTGGAGGATTCACTTCCGTTGCGTGGTTGGGATTTTTTTGCCAGATTGGCGGAGTCCGCTCCATGATGGCGGACGGGTTTTCATGACTGTTAAAAAAGAATCGGTCGCCGGGGCCAAAACGTCAACTGCACAGTGGTGGTGATAATGGAGGGGACGGCGCGATGAGCGAGGAGGCCAATGGCACTCCGATGATCGAGGTGCGGGGCTTGTGCAAGGAGTATGCTGGCCGGCCAGCGGTCACGGGCTTGGACTTCACGGTGGCGCGCGGTGAGATCGTGGGATTCATCGGGCCCAACGGCGCGGGCAAGAGCACGACCATGCGCATCTTGTCGTCGTTTCTCTCGGCGACCTCGGGCACCGCGCGAGTGGCGGGATACGATGTGAAACAGGATTCGCACGAGGTGCGCCGACGAGTGGGGTACATGCCGGAGACCAACCCGCTGCCGGACGAAATGCGGGTGCGCGAGTACCTTAAATTTCGCGCGCGCCTAAAAGGCATGAGCCGCGAGAGCAGTCGCGCGCGCGTAAGCGAAGTGGAGGAGCAGTTTGGGCTGGGAGAAGTACGGAGCAAAATGATCGGGCACTTGTCGAAGGGTTTCCGGCAACGGGTGGGATTGGCCGATGCGTTAGTACACGACCCGGATTTGCTGATCCTCGACGAGCCTACGATCGGGCTGGATCCGCACCAGATCGTGGCGGTGCGCGGGTTGATTAAACAATTGGCCGAGGACCACACGGTGCTCATCTCCTCGCATATTTTACCGGAGGTGGAGGTGACCTGCAACCGGCTTCTCATTTTGCATCACGGGAAACTTTTGGCGGCCGACACGCAGGCGAACCTACAGCAGCGCGTCGGCGGGGTCACTCGGGTGGTGGCCGAGTTGGGTGCCCCGGAGGGAGAACTGCGCGAGGTTTGGGACGAAATGGGAGAGGTGACCGATTACCACTTGTCGCCGGCCAGCGGAGAGTATCATCGCTGTGTGCTCACGGCGCGCGAAGGCACGGATTTGCGCCCGCGCGTGGCGGAGTTGGCGCGCGCGCGCGGCTGGACCCTGCGGGAACTAACCGAAAGCCGTCCCACACTGGAGGATATATTTGTCCAACTCACGCGTCCGGATGAAGATGGGGAGGTGTTTTAATGGCCGCTTTCTTTACCCTTACTCGACGTGAACTGGGCAGTTATTTTTTGTCGCTGCGCGGCTACGTGATCATTGCCTGTGTGCAGTTCCTAGTGGGGGCGATGATGTTGATTGCGCTCGACGCTCTCAATGAAATGCCTTTCGACACGCCACTCACCGAGAAGGTTTTCGACAGCGGATTTTTCTGGCTCATCCTGCTGTTGATGGTGCCGGTGATCACCATGCGAACCTTTGCGCATGAGCGATCCACGGGCACGCTGGAAACTCTGCTGACCACGCCAGTGAGCGACCGGGCGGTGGTGCTGGCCAAGTTTACCGGGGCGTGGCTTTTTTACCTGATGGCTTGGGCGCCGGCGGCGGCACTGCCGTTCCTGTTGCATCGGCACCTGTCGGATTTCGCGCCGATGGAGGCCGGGCCCATGGCCAGCCTGGCCTTGGGGGTGGCGTTGCTCGGCGCATTCTTCGTGGCGGTCGGGTGCTTTGCCTCGGCGCTGACCCGCAGCCAGATCATCGCGGCGATGACCAGTTTCTCGATTGGCACCGGGCTGTTCCTGCTGGGGCTATTGGCGGTGTACCGGCCGCCGCAACTGGGCTGGAAGACCGACCTGTTCCGGCACATCTCGATGGTCGAGCACATGGACGATTTTGCCAGTGGCGTGGTGGACACGCGGCATGTTGTTTTTTATGTGAGCCTGACGCTCTTGTTTTTGTTTTTAACTGAACAGGCGCTGGCTAGTCGGCGTTGGAAATAACCTCATGAGCAACGCCCCAACCCAAGCCGCCCGCCCCATCCACAACTGGTTGTGGTGGGTGAACCTCGCCTTGGGCACGCTGGGGGTGCTGGCGCTGGCGGGCATGGCAAATTATTTCTCGCACCGGCATCATCACCGGGCCCGCATGGCGGAGCGACTGGACACGGAGCTTTCGCCGCTCACGCTGCAAGTGCTCCAATCAGTCACCAACCCAGTGCGGGTGATCGTGTTTTATGACCGGCGAGAGTCGTTGTACCGGCCAGTAATCGAGATGCTGCGCCAGTACGAGGAGATCAATCCCCACTTGAATGTTCAGTCGGTTGATTACGAACGGGAACCAATCAAGGCCCGGCGCGTCCAGAAAGAGCTCCGCCTGGCCGGCAGCGCGAAGGACTTGGTGATTTTCCATGCGAACAAGAAAACCCAAATGATCCCGCACGGCGCTCTCTCCGGATTGACCGCCGCACCGATCGACAAGAAGGGCCGGCCGGTGTTTAAACGCACCCGGTTCAATGGCGAGCAGATGTTCACCTCCGCGCTGGTGGCGGTGTCTGACTCCACCAAGCCCGTGGTGTACTATTTGGCTGAGAACGGCACCCATGCTTTTAACGAATCCACCCGGCACGATGACTCGTACGGCAAGTTTGCCCGGATGCTGTCCCTGATGAACGTGGATGCGCGGCCCTTGTCACTCAGCGAGCGGGCCGTGCCCGCGGATTGCCAACTGCTTATCGTGCCCGGGCCGAGCAGGCAACTCGACGCGCTCAGCATTAGCCGACTGCATGACCATCTGTCCGACGGGGGCCGGCAGTTGATCCTGTTTCGCCAGAACACCCGCGCCGACTTGGGACCGTTCCTGTCCGCGTGGGGCGTGCAAGTGGGCAACGATGAAACGAATGATCCTGACAACAGCTTCGAGGACGACACCTACAAATTTTCC
>Ga0114993_10004011_pt1 | contig 14905 bp, 9 predicted proteins | sample ArcticOcean_MG_C_FD_87042 | JGI IMG/M metagenome (GOLD analysis project Ga0114993, IMG submission 87042) | Marine microbial communities from western Arctic Ocean - ArcticOcean_MG_CB2_150 | ecosystem: Environmental > Aquatic > Marine > Oceanic | place: Arctic Ocean: Canada Basin | collected...
ACTAGGATTGACTGTGGAAGATCACTTGGCGCTATATGGCATTGCTAAGTCAAAACCAATGGGAGTTAAAATCCTTAAAGCATTTAATGAACTAAATAATGAAGAAGAATATGATTTGCCTCCAGAAGTTCAAGAAATAGAGAAAGAAGAGGAAAAGAAGAAAGAAGATGTAGGAACTCAATTTAGATTAGATTCATTCTAACTAATATCTTTCCAAGTCCTCGGGTGTAACAATACCAAAACCGTAAGTAATTCAAGACGTCCAAACCACATCAGTATAGAAGTCCAGAATAATGTCAAATCACTCATACTAGACCATGTTGCTGTAGGACCATAGGAACCAAGTGCTGGTCCGGTATTACCTAGTGATGAAACAACTACTGAAAGGACATCTTCCATATTCCATTGAGGCTCTAAAAATGAAATGAATAGCATTGAAGTCATAGAAAGAACTAACCAAGCACTAATCATTCCTAGTACAATGAATACTTGATCTTCATCTATAACATCCTCATTCACCCTCATAGCTATTACTTTCTTTGGCTGAATAATTCGGAGTACTTCCCTCTTAGCTAATTCGAAAGCGACACGTATTCTGAGAACTTTTAATCCACCCCCTGTAGAACCTGCGGAAGCACCAACAATCATCAAGAGCAGAAGTACAAATTGGCTGAATACAGGCCATTTAGAGAAATCAGCAGATGAATAACCAGTACTTGAGATGGAAATCGCTTGAAATGCAGCATGCCTCATAGTTTCAAAGAAACCATCGTCACTTACCCCTGAGCGTACAAGGTTGAAACCCATTGCCAGCCATGCAATTAATATGATTAACAAATAACCTCTAAGTTCTTCATCCTTCAATGCCTCTCTACCTCGACCGGCAAGAAATAGGTGGTAAAGGCTATAATTAATACAAGTTAGAACCATGAATACCATTATTATTGATTCAATCAAAGCTGAATCAAATGCCATTATCCCACTATCCGAAGTCCCGAAACCTCCCGATGCTAAAGTAGTCATAGAATAATTTACTGAATTGAACATTGACATATCTGTTACAAAATACAATAAACCTATTTCAAGTAACGTCAAAGCACTGTAAATAAGCCATAGCCTCCTTGCAGTTGACTGAAGATTAGGCCTTAAACGAGATAGTGAAGGTCCACTTAGTTCAGCTCTGGCCAAGTTCATTCCACCCCCAAGTACACTGGAGAATATCAATAAACCGAGCATAATCACTCCGATTCCTCCAAGCCATTGAGTTAAAGAACGCCATAGCAGAATACTCTCTTTTTGCTCAGCAATACAATCAATAGTTCCACTTTCTAAACTTTCTAATGCGTTGATACAAACAGGGCTGACTGAAGAATCAATTACTGTTGCACCCGTGGTTGTAAAACCCGACATTGATTCAAACCAAGAATAAAGAAGTCCGCGGAGAATCTCCACATTACTCGCATCACCAATATCGTATGGTCCATAGAATGTCCCACCTAACCAAAATGGCATAGAACCAAGGGCGATGACTGGAATCCAACCTAAAGCAACAGAAGCAAATGCTTCTCTGTCTCTAACTCTCTGATTACTCTTATTTTTCTTAGAACGGAAGATAAACCATTGACTTACTAAAGCAGCTAATATTAGTGGAATCAAGAATGTTTTAGCAGCATACTCAGGGGTTTCATTATAGGCACTGAATAATCCGACTATAGCAAGGGGAACACAAACGACTCTAATTGTCCATCCTAATACTAATCCAATTACATCCCAACGCATTATCAGTCCTCCAAGGACCTCTCCACTCGTTTTATGTCAGTCTTTCTCAGGAAAAGATAAATCCGATCTGACACCTCAAGAACTTCCACTTGATTAGGAGTTAGAACATTGAATAATCCATTTTCGTCTTCCTTTTCTATCATTACTATTCTAGCACCTAATTTCTTTTCAGCATCCGATATCGTTCGTCCTACAATGTTGTTATCGGTGTTCAATGTAGCGGAAATAGAAATAATTTCAGGTATTGTTGGTATTGACTGGTAAGTCCCAGGGATATTCATATGTATTGATTTCAGTACTGAAGTTATAGTTACTAAACGTCTACTAATAGGACGAGTAAGACCGATTCTCTGGACTGCTTCAACTAATGCTCTATCTTTGAGTAACAAGCCTGTTCTAGGAACACCCTTATCTTTGGCTCTCATTGAAATAGCAATATTTAGATTATCATCATCCAATGCTGCTACGGTAATATCTTGTTGTTCTATTCCTAACTCTCTAAGCAATTCTTCATCTTGAGGGTCTCCGTGAATCACATCTAATCTCTTATTAATACCTATTTTAGAACCTACTAATTCATTTGCAAAATCTAAATTTGGTTCAATTACAACTACTTCTGAACCGATATCAAGATAGTGTTTTGCTAATTTATTACCGAATTGTGTAGCACCAAAGATTGCTACTTGAGGTTTTTCTGGAAGTTCGGGGTCAGTACGGCCAACGGCCTTAGTAATCTGGCGGAATTGGGATGTTGATCTCGAAACAAAAACAAGATTGTCGCCTTCAGTTATTATTTCGGAACCATTAGTTAAATTTCCATCTCCACTCTTATTTGCTAGGGCATATACTGAAGGAATATCAACAAAAATATTGCCCACTTCTCCTGTGGCTACACCTATTAATGCAGAGTTAGATGTCACTTCAACAACAGATATCCAAGATGTGTCGCCGAATGAGAGGATCTCGTCAATCGATGGAGCCAGTAAACCTGCAGCTAATTGTTCGACGATTTCATCTGATGCACAAACAATATGATCTGCTCGAGTCCATTTCTCAAGTGGACCTGCCCCTCGGTCATTATTCATTAAGTTAGGATTGCTAATTATCGCAATAGCAGTGAGTCCTGCTGCGTTTCTGTCACCAACTTGTTCACTGTAAACTCTCTTGGCAAATGCACAACCAAGGAGATTTATTTCATCATTGTTTGTAGCCATAACAATGATCTCAGCATCACTAATTCCCGCCCTTAAAAGAGAATCTCTAGAAAGCACGGAACCGGTCACAAGAAGGCAATCAATAGATTGAGATTCATTGATAGCACTAGGGTTCGGATCTATTAGGGCAACACTACGTTTTTCTTGTCTTAAAGCGTTAGCAACACCTCTGCCGACCTCGCCAGCACCAGCAATAATAACTCTCATCTATTGACCTGCCTTAACTGAACGAATATAATCATACTTATTGGTCTATTCTAAATGTCGTCATAAACGAATATTTTCAAATTATAGAAAAACTATTCTTCCTCAAGAATTTTATCACCACGAACTCGATTTTTCGCAGCAGTACGGATTCTTTGATCTTGACGAATCGTTCTTCGGAAAGCTTGAGACGCTGCAGGAGTCATGCCAAGAGGTAACCACTGTTTTTGTGCAATTGGCCAGAAATAGAGTAAGATAGGAGATAAAAAGATAATAATCAAAGGTTGCCATAAGGTAAATATTAATCCAATTATCAAAATACCACGAGAAATCGCACTAAGGTAGAATGTTTTGAAGCGTTTAGAGGTTAGAACACCCACTCCTTGAAAGCTTGAGATTAATGCATTACCCACGCAAGCAATTACTGCTAATGATAAAGATAAGAGAACTGAAAATACCGTGAAACCCGAAATCTCGGAACCGGGGAGTTGAGGATCAAAAAGTCGTACTATCAGTACTGAAGTAAACATAGCACCCATCCCTAAACCTAAAGTCCATCCATAAGGCGTAGATGAACGTAAACCTACTATTTTTGGCCTTCCAAGCAAGAATAAAACTAATGCAGATTCGGATGCTCCGATGAGTAAGGAAACCATAAACGCACTAAAAATATTCAATTTAGACTCAATGACTGCAGATTGTAATATCATCTCATCGGATGCAACTGCAAATACCATTCCAGATACTATGCCATAAAGAAGATACTTGAATGCACCAGCCATATCGTAAAAGCCAGTCATTTTTGCTATAATTCCTCTCCATCCAATATATACGCCTAACAAACCTATTGCGAAGGCTAATTGCATCTGAAAGATTGGGATCTCAGCAACGGCCATGATTGGCGATAGGGTTACACCTTTCAGTTCACCGTCTCCAATAACCTTCAAACCACCCTAACATGACCCAAGGTTGTGGCACTCGAGGGGTTCAAGAATCGTATTCTTGGTTCGATTGGTTTATTGAAGGGAAAAAAAGAGGTTGACGAAGAATCAGTAAAGGACCTAAGTCGTTCTCTAAGAAGAGCATTGTTAGAAGCAGATTTTAATGTTAGACAAACAAAAGAAATTACTGAAAGAATTGAAAGAAGACTGTTGGAAGATGAAAAACCTGCTGGTTTGAAACTTGAAACTCATGCTATGAATCTCATCTATTCAGAATTAGTAAGGATACTTGGGCCACCAAGAGATATCAAACCCCATAATGAAACCATCCTAATGGTTGGTCTATATGGTCAAGGTAAAACTACTACTACTGCAAAAATAGCAGATTGGTGGAGAAGAAGACATGGAGTCAAAGTTAGCGTCATTGAGGCCGATGTTCATAGGCCAGGAGCATATCAACAACTATGTCAATTATTAGAAGGCACAGACATCGAAGTATACGGTGAACCTGAACAAAAAGATGCAGTAAAGATAGTCAGAAATGGCTTGAAAAAGGTAGGAAATGCTGATGTTGTGATTATTGATACTGCAGGCAGAGATAGTTTAGATGAAGAATTACGTAATGAGCTCATCGAAATTGCAGAAGTAGCAAATGCAACAGAAAGATTTCTTGTAATTGACGCCCAGGTAGGGCAAGCAGCAGGAAAGGTTGCTCAGACCTTCCATGATTTAGTAGGGGTAACGGGAACTATTGTAACTAAACTAGATGGTACTGCTAGAGGAGGAGGGGCACTTTCTGCTGTAGCAACTACTGGGGCACCTATCGTCTTTGTCGGAGAAGGTGAACAGGTAAAAGATCTAGAAAAATTTGAGTCAGATAGATTCATTTCTCGTCTTCTTGGAATGGGAGATATAAAGGGATTAATTGATTTAGCACCCGGAGATTTAGATCAAGAAGAAGCAATGAGATTAGCACAACGATTAATGTCTGGAAGATTTACATTGACAGATATGTATTCACAGATGGAAATGATGAGTAAGATAGGTACTGTTGATAAATTAATGTCGCACCTTCCCGACTCTATGTTTGGGGGAATGGGATCATTAGGTCGTGGGCAGAAAAAACAGATGCAAGATAACCTAGAAAAATATAGAGTGATTATGGATTCTATGACACAACAAGAAAAAGATGAACCTTTAGTACTAAAACATAGTAGAATAAGAAGAATAGCGAAAGGATCGGGTTGTACTGAAAAAGATGTGAAAGACCTCATTGGTCAATGGAATAAATCAAAGAAAATGATGAAAGGGATGAAGGGCGACAGGAAGATGCGAAGGCAAATGCAATCAATGATGAATATTGATGATGCTGACTTTGACCTAGGGTGATTTTTTGGAGAGGCGTTACGCCATTATTGGCCATAGGGCTCCAAGTATGGGTAAATTAAATCTGAATGATTTACCCGGTTCCGGGAGAATGGATGTTTTAGTGAGAGCGATAAATTCAGCGCTGTTTGTATCTCATGGTATAAGGAAAGATTCCCATATTACATTACATCTTCAGGGAGGAGATGGACCTAATAGAAGAATATGGTTTGATGGTGGAATATTAGCAGGTGTAAGACCTGATGAAAGGTCAATTGCAGGGCAATTAAAGGCCATTATGAAATTACCAATACCTCCTCAATTTCATGAGGTGACTCAAGGCATATACCATTCAGGAGGAGATATTTTTGATACCTTGAAGGAATGGGAAAGAGAGGATGTAAAAATAAACATATTGGATGCTAATGGGACAAATATCTCTGAACTACTACCAAGAGAAATCGCACTAAAGTATAAGGCAGAGAAAATTGGGATAATTCTCTCTGACGATTTACCATTTAACGAAGATGAGGTGGAGCAATTTACAGATTACCCAAAAATTTCATTGGGAAAAAAATGGCTACAAGGACATTCCTGTATAGCAATTACTCAGTATCTGTTCGACGAAATCTAGGTTTAATACGAGTGCTTTAACAGCATCATCATTTGCAACAAATAATGTAGTTTTGTTCATGAAGGAAAATCATCAATTATTTGCTCGTTAGCCTCTTCGAATTTAACTACCATAGCGCCAACTAACATCAAGCAACCACCAATGATTGTCCAAGCCCCCAATGATATTTCACCAATCCAAATCCATCCAATTATTCCGCCAATAACTGGTTCAAAGAGTAAGGTAATTGAAACTAGAAGTGGCGGGAACCAACGTAAAACAGCATTAATTCCAGTATGTCCTAAAAGCCCGGGGCCTAATGATAAATATCCCACCCATAATATCCAACTAAGATCAAGCCATCCAAAAACACCCAGTTCAGGGATTGTTTGAGAAAAAGTTGTGCTCTCTAAAACAAGTGACGCAGGAGTTAACCAAACAGCAGAAAGGAAAGTAACAGGGAATGCATAAATGAATAACGGCATGTTCCTCTCAGATCTTAGATACCGGCCAGAGAAAAGATAACCCACCACAGTTACCGCTCCGATAAATGCAAAGAAGTTACCAATCAATGTAACTTCTCCACTTCCTGCGCCTATATCTTTCAAAGTTAAGGCAGCGCCAAAGAAGCCCACGGATGCACCGATTACGTGCCCTTTTCTGATTTCTGAACCAAGTATAGGCATTAACAAAACAACGACTAGAGGGTGGCTATTCACAAAGAGGAGACTATGCACTAGACTAGTGTGATCTAGAGACCAAACCCATGAACCAAAATGTACTGCTAAGAAAAAACTAGAGAGGACAATGATGGCAACATCTTTTGCAGCAAAGAGTTCTCTATCAAGGGAACGTAATTGAAAAATAAATCCTGGGAGAAGGATTAAAGCTGTACCTTGCATTCTCCAGGATGCTCGTAAAATAGGAGGGATATCACTCATTGATTGGAGTACCACCCCAGCACTAGAAACAGCGAATAAAGCGGTAAAAAGCAATAACCAAGCACTTTTAGGGATGAGTTGATTTGGATTTAAAGTCATTATTATTCCGCCAGCTCGGCATCTAATACCTCATCATCGGACGGCATGTCATCTGATTGGTAACCTATGATTCCCGCTGACTTAAATAAAACATAAATAATTGCTACTAATGATAAATTAACCATGACAAAGATAGCAAGTCTAGCATAAGGCCACCAAGATTTCATACTCATAGTCTCAGTACAAGTTACTGATTCCGCGTTTATTACACAATCAGGATTACTCTCTGCATACTGGATAACTTGAGTGAAATCACTATCAGTTGTATCAAGTATTTCATCAAGGTAAGTATCGTCCATCCATGAAGACTCATAATAAATCTGTTCTACTTCTACCTCATCGGCAACTGCTAATATTGCCGATTCAACACCAAAGAATGCTTCTCCTGTCAAGGCACCTGCAGCAATCATGAACGTGAATAAAAGCATGAATGCACGACTTTTTTCGGCTTTTTCATTACCTTCTTTAAGTCGTATTTTTTCGATTTTAGGCAATAATCGCCTGTTTTCCCACCAATCTCTTGCAGCACCACCGATAAGCATAGGGAATGTTGCAACCGTTGGAAGGTACATCCCTAGACCAAAGGAAGTACCCATTCCAGTTGCCCACTCTACAAAGGCACCGAGCAGAAAGCCCAAACCCAATGCATACCAATCTCCTTGCCCTTCGGCAATAATAATAGTAAATGTTGCAAAGGCATTAGCTTGCGGTGCCAACAGTTCAATGCTCCCTTCTGCCAGTAATTTAGACAAGAAAATTGCAACACCTGCTCCTAATATAGCGCCGGGAACAACTCCCATAATATTCCCCTTAGATATATGATATGGTCGATTGCCAATATACAAACTATTCTTGTAATCTCCAACCACAGTCCCAGACATAGAGATAGCGGAGCCAAAGACCGTAGTGCCTACCAAAGCCATTAGTACAGATTCTTCTTTACTAAGTCCTAAAGGTAAATTCAAGAATATAGTTAATAGAAGTAATAGTACAATGAAAGAAGTTCCAGATACTGGTTCAATGCCAGTTTCACCCATAACTCTGACAGCAATTGCCCCTAGAAGGAATGTAGTCAATAGAAGTACGATAGAGAATATAATCGAGGGTAATACCGGAAATCCACCTATGACGAATATTATAATCATAGCAAAAAATGCAATAATCATAAAGATAGGGATATGAGATAATGGCCATTCATACCAACCTTTCCCTTCTATGAATTCTTCACCTCTCTCTCCAGAGAAGGCTGTCTTAATGTCACTAAATATAGAAACAAAGGTGGGCGCCATTTTCAGAAGTCCCAATATCCCTCCCCCGAGTATAGCACCTATGGCAATTACGCGAACAACAGTAGCAAATGCTTTCCATTGAACGATTTCATAGACAGGGGGAGATAAAACGTCACCATAATCTTGGATGTAAATATAGCCACCAAGGGCGGGATCATAGACAGGAGCATTTTGTAAAACAACTAATGGCACAAGGTAGAACCAAGCAACGATTGAACCAAGATTGACTAAGAAGGCCACACGGAATTTCATGAACCATCCTATAGCAAAAAGTGTAGGGCTAATTTCAATCCCCAAGAAGGTATAAGCAAATGGAGTGCGGCCCTCACCAAATGGAGTTATACCACCATACTGAGGGATACCACCCTCTAACTGCGAAGGCTGATGAATCCATCTTTCGGTATATACTGAAGAAAGACCCCATTCCTCACCCGATAACATCATTGCAATATAATCCGCAATACTTCCAGGAATACCTTTCATCTTATTAGCCCATGATATAGGATAATCAATCAAGAACATTATACCCATCGTGATAACTGTCCATAATCCTACTGTTTTGAGAGATTCTCTAGCAGCTTCAGCTGCTCCGGAACTGACATCTGAAGCAATATCAAGCATTTTTAATGTGGCCTCGAATCCGGGCATAGGTAAAGGATCTTCAACTAACCATACTCTTCTGAATATAATGAAATACATAACACCCAAAAACCCAGCAAACATAGAGGCGATTATCCCAATAAATGCTAACTGTAAAGTATTGACAGATGAAATCAAATGCCCATCACCAACAATATAATCGTCAGAATATGCTAACAAAAATATAGCAGGGAATGTGAAAATAAAGCCAATTGAGGCATTGGTAGCACCCGTAGTTGCACTTGTAGATATATTAACTTCAGAAGGAGACCATTTCAATGCCATACCTAAAAGATAGGCCACATACCATGCGGCAGATACAGCCATACCGATCTTCAGACCGATATATGCAGTAACACCGCTGAATACAGCACCGATTAGTATACCAATCAATACTTTTTTTGTATCCCAGTGAGATATCTCGAAAGATTCTTGAAGATTTTTTTCTTCCAAATATTGTTCTAAAACACCAGTATTAAGATTATTATACATATCTTGGTCTAACCAAGTTAGAGTGCCTTTCTCAATTGCTTCTAATCCGCTAGGGGTAACTGGTTGACGATAAGCAGAACGTTGAACATCAGCCATGGCATTACTCCTGAATCTTGGAGAAGCAACGGATGCTTATACTTCACGTGAGAAAAACAACTCAAAAGATGAATTTAAAGATTATTTAATGGTCACGAGTAATACGAAATCGACCCATTGCTTCCATCCATTGAATCTCGCGACCAGATTCTAAATTAAATGCTGGATCTAATGGTAAAATTAATGGCGCATATGTATTACTGTCCATAGCATGAACTTCTGAACCCAGAATATGAGTTATAATTGCTGAACCTTTTTCAATTACTGGAACCCAGATATTGTCAGTTACACTTCCTACGTGACTAGTCTTCTGTCCTGTAAATATATCTACGAGTTCAATTCTAGCTTTAGCGGAACCGTGCTTCCCTGGTTTAGATGTGGACATACTTAGAATTTTGTATGCACTATCATCTAGAGCAACATAACGCCCGACTTTTAAGGTTCTAATTTCAACTCTATTGGTGCCGGGCATGATTATCAATCCAAGTGGTTAGAGCATACCTTATCAGTATTACCCGAGGTATCGCTCAGAATATACATAGTATATGATGAAGGAAAAAAGGTTGGGACCCAAGCCGGGAGCAAAAGCTCCCGACTTAGGTTCTACGTCCGACTAAATCTAGATTCAGTCGTCTCTACGGCGGCCTATTAGAGCAGCACCGATTAGAGCAATAGTTGCGAACAGTGCAGGGAATCCAGGAACAGACTTTCCGAATCCTGGGGTAGCTCCACCATCAGTTGGTGCAAGAGGACCATCAGTATCATCTAAATCAAGTACGTCACAAGCACCACCGGGAAGTAGCATATCACCATCGAAGTCAGAAGGTATTGAGTCAGCATCCATGCTGTCAGATCCACAATCATGTTCGTTCTGATCGCTGAATCCATCACCGTCGTCATCAGTATCTTCATTGTCACCAATTTCGTCGCCATCAGTATCATCCCACTCTGAACTATCAGTAGGGAATTGATCAGTAGCATCTGCATCACCATCACCATCATCATCGTTGTCAGCATTGTCACCAAGGCCATCACCGTCTAAGTCATTAGATTCTGAAGGGTTCATTGGGAATGCATCATCTACATCGTCAACTCCGTCGCCATCATCGTCAGTGTCTGCATTATCACCAGTTCCGTCTCCGTCGCTATCTACCCACTCTGTATTATCAGCAGGGAAAGCATCGATTCCGTCATTGACTCCATCGCCATCATCGTCAGCGTCTGAGTTATCTCCTTGTCCATCCATATCCATGTCATCTGTTTCTAATGGATCAAGAGGGAACATATCGTCTACATCGTCAACTCCATCACCGTCGTCGTCAGTATCAGAGTTATCTCCAATACCATCGCCATCGTTGTCAGAACTCTCAGAAGCATCTAATGGGAATGGATCGCTTACATCAGCAACTCCGTCACCGTCGTCATCTGGATCAACATTGTCTCCAAGCATATCACCATCTGTGTCAACACATTCAGCTGCACTCATTGGGAATGCATCATCAGCGTCAAGACATCCATCGTTGTCATCGTCAGTATCTGCGTTGTCACCAGTTCCGTCGCCATCGTTATCATTAGTCTCAGATGCATCTGTTGGGAAAGCATCAAGACCGTCAGTAACTGTATCGCCGTCATCATCAGTATCTGCATTGTTACCAATTCCGTCGCCATCGGTATCTAGTGCTTCACTACTATCCATTGGGAAAGCATCAGAAGCATCTGGGAAACCATCGTTGTCATCATCAGTATCAGTAAGGTCACAAACCATATCGCCATCATTATCTGCTGGCATATCTGTGTCTACAAGACTATCAGAACCACAGATGGATTCGTCAGAGTCTGACCATCCATCTCCATCGTCATCATCATCAAGTGTGTACATTGAAGCATCACAAGCAGAACCATCTAACATCGAAGTTCCCAAACTATCTCCAAGACCGTCTCCATCTGTATCTAATCCAATACATGGGTCAAGAGCATCCAAATCCATATCGTCATGAACTCCGTCGTTATCGTCATCAAGATCAGCATTAGTCAGTCCTTGAGGTACAGACATTGTAACATCATCAATCCAAACTGTGTCAGAACCACCATCGATTATGGAATCTTTGTGGTAATTCCATGTGAAAGTGTGAGCACCAGCGGTTACTGTTCCAGAATATGTACCAGCAAGCGTACCAGCCCAGCGCATCTGGTATCCAGATGTTCTCAGGCAGTTTGCAGAGTTATCGATACAGAATACGAGGTAATCCCATCCAGCTTCGGTTGAGATATCGTATGCGAAGGAATAAGATGCTGCGTCATAAACACCGTCTCCATCTGTATCAGTATCATTCACCATGTTAGTTAGAGCAACTTCCATACCTGATACAGAACTTCCTACATTTTGGTTAGTTGACATAGCAGAGTATACTCCAGAGATTGGATTTGCACTATCAGCAACATACTGATGAGTAGCTAGGACAGATGATACGAAATTACCACCTACACTACCAGATTCGAAATCTCCAGAGAATGGTGGAGGACCTGTGTAATCAGGTATACCATCACCATCTGTGTCAACCCACGCAGTACCGTCTAATGGGAATGGATCAACATCATCAAGAACATTGTCACCATCATCATCTGGGTCAGCGTTGTCTCCAAGGCCATCACCATCGAAGTCACTACTTTCAGTAGCATCGTTAGGGAAGGCATCTAGAAGATCTGGGACTCCATCGTTGTCGTCGTCAGTATCTGCATTGTCACCTATACCATCAAGGTCGTTATCTGATTGTTCAGTAGCATCTAATGGATACGCATCGTTCAAATCATAGGTTCCGTCATTGTCGTCATCAGTATCTTGGTTGTCACAGTATCCGTCACCATCAGTGTCAACTGTTTCACCAGCATCGTATGGACATGCATCAGTAACGTCATCGACACCGTCGTTGTCGTCATCAGCATCCTCAACCAATGTAGTTGTACAACCAGCTACTATTGAATCAGGCATACCATCACCATCGAAGTCATCTGCTGCACATAGGTCAAGAGGCCAGACATCGTTGGTGTCTAATGTTCCGTCACCATCGTCATCAGTATCAGCATTGTTACCAATTCCATCTGAGTCAGTATCATCCCATTCTGTATTATCTAGAGGGAACGGATCGATGTCATCAGTATCTTGATCATTGTCATCGTTGTCATCTTCTGTTAATGTGCTTGTGCAACCGGTTACCATTGTATCTGGCAAACCATCACCATCTGTATCAGTATCTGCACACTCATCCATTGGGAAAGCATCAGAAACGTCAGGAGTTAGATCGTTATCGTCGTCTGCATCTCCATTGTCTCCAAGACCGTCTGCATCATTGTCAGCCCACTCATTCACGTCATCAGGGAATACATCCGCAGCATTTGCGTAGTTATCTCCGTCACGATCAGAATCTAGTACATCACAAGTCAAGTCTGCATCCATGTCCGCTGGAGTGCTTGTAGCATCCAAAGGCAGAGATGTAGATGCATATGCACCTGCATCATCACAGTTTACAGTCTCGTCTAAGTCAGAGTAACCATCATTGTCATCATCATAATCTAACGATGTTCCGTATGTTGTCACAGTTGGTGCAACAGTTCCAGATATGTATGAGTAACTTGCTTGTACGAAACAAGCACCGTAGTATGTCGATGGGTTACAACTGTCACCATAAGAATCACCATAGCTAACTGTGTAAGCACCAGCTGTGGTGTAAGTTCCTACTGTGTTAGAGGAACCTGATCCAAAGCCGCTGTAAGTAGTAGATGTACCACTTGGCTCGGCAACAGTCACTCTAGCCTCACTACCGTAGCTTCCAGTCTGTAAAGATACAGTCAGAGTCTCGCCAGCAGGTAGCGTGAAGGTGCAGCTTACTGAATCGTCAACTCCGGACACGTCATCACCGTATGCGGATGAACCTGCATCTACTGCTATGTAATCTCCAATAGCAGGGCTTGGGTAAGAGGACATTGTGTACCATTCAGTACCAGGTGTTGTTTGTCCGTATCCACTGCAAAGTTGTACAATAGTGTAAGAGTACGCAGTTGAGTTAGGATCAATGTAGTCAGTTAGACCGTCTCCATCAGTATCATCCCATGCTTCAACATCGAAAGCAAACATATCATCATACCAACCAGCAGTCATCATTTGTCCACCATCTCCCCATGAATCTCCAAGAGTAAAGGAGTAAGTTCCTGCTTCTGTGAACGACCAAGTGTATGTACTGGAAGATGAGAAGTAACTGTATCCAGTTGTTTCTAAGTTGATTCCAGTAGTGGACGGTGAGTCCATCATTAGAGAAGCCTCAGAACCATAGCTGTATGTAGTTAGAACCACATCTAGTGTTGAGCCAGCAGGTAAAGTTACGCTTGTAGTTACTGAACTAAAGTATACATACTGTCCGCCGATTGATACTGAATCACCATCTAGGTGACCATCATTATCATCGTCAGGATCAATTGCATCACAAAGATTCACGGGTACAGTAGTTGTACTTTGTACACCTGTGTGTGCAAGTTTCACAGTATCTGCATCATTATCTGATGGATAGCTAGTTGCAGATGCCTTATCAGTTCCACAAGAATCTTCGTAAACATCATCCCAACCGTCGTTGTCATTATCCATTGGATATGTATCATCGCCGTCAGGAGTACCGTCTGCGTCGTCATCAGCATCAGCATTGTTTCCAATTGAGTCACCATCTGTGTCCCACCATTCAGTGGAATCTAGAGGAGCCCAGTCGTCAACATCTGCGTATCCGTCTGCGTCATCGTCAGTATCTGCTTCATTGCCAGTTCCATCATTGTCTGTGTCTGTGTTCTCACTAGAATCAAGTGGGAAGGCATCGTAAGCATCGAGGATTCCGTCGTTATCATCATCCGTATCTTCGGTCAATGTGGTTGTGCATCCTGCGACAAGTGCGTCTGGCATTCCATCGCCATCTGTATCAATAGTTGCACACTCATCGGTTGGGAAGGCATCTTCGTTGTCTCCCATACCATCAGAATCAGAATCATCCCATTCTGTTGCATCTAGTGGGAACTGATCGTTAGCATCGTCATCACCGTCAGCATCTGTGTCAGTATTCAATGGGTCAGTACCTGCTGTTAATTCATCAGCATCTGAAACTGTATCACCGTCGTCATCGTAATCTAGAGATGTTCCAGCAGGGCTTGTTGCTGGTGTAAATACATCAGACAACTCTGTCAAAGTGATTAGAGT
>Ga0114993_10004021_pt1 | contig 14895 bp, 15 predicted proteins | sample ArcticOcean_MG_C_FD_87042 | JGI IMG/M metagenome (GOLD analysis project Ga0114993, IMG submission 87042) | Marine microbial communities from western Arctic Ocean - ArcticOcean_MG_CB2_150 | ecosystem: Environmental > Aquatic > Marine > Oceanic | place: Arctic Ocean: Canada Basin | collected...
ACAAGTTAGATACTAACAAAAATAAATTTGTTAATTTATTTTTGTTATCAAAAAGAGGAAAATACTTTTGGTGTTTTTGCATTGTAATAATTAGAATTTCTTGAGGTATTTTTAAATAATTTTCATCGAACATACCAACAATAACATTGGGTTTTTCAACGAGGTTAACAACTTCTTCTAATAATTTTTCGTTAAAACTATTTTTTAAATTTTTATTTATACAAATATTTTTCATTTTACTTAATATTAAAGATTTTCTTTTTTCTTGGTCCAAAACTATATCTTGAGATTTAAGTAGGCTTAAGTATGAATTGAAATTATTTACTTTTTTAAATATATTATTATCGTCATCACCCATAGTGATTAAATTATTGCTTTTGAGGTGAAAAAAATTAAAACTTATTATTTTCTTATTGAAAATTGAAACAATAGATTTTAAAGGTCTCCCCCAAACCAAATCATAATCTGACCATTTCATTGATTTTTTCCATGAATAACTTTTTAATGCCTCGGGGATTATATGTTTAAGCTCTTCTAAAACATTAATTACCTTTTCTTTTTTATTGGCAAAATAAAAATCTCCTTTTTCAGTTTTTTTTTTGAATAAATCTTTTTTATTAAGATTGTTTGATTTTATAAAACCAACTATCGCTATTTCAGGGACTCCTACTTTTGGCCCTCTTAAAACCTTTTTATTTTCTTTAATTTTTTCAGGTATACCATCTATAAAAAAAACAAGTCTTTGTGGTGTAGAAAAAGATTTACTAACAGTAAATTTAATTTCTTTTTTTTTCATTTTATCTTCTATTAATGTCTTTATTTTTTGCCTTGCATCAATTTGAAGTTTTGATGGAATTTCTTCGCTAAATAACTCTATAAATAATTCAGCCATTTTTTACTTTTGACTTTCTATCCAGCTTTGACCTGAGCCTTTCGCTAATTCTCTTATTCTTGAAATATATTCTGTTCTTTGAGCCACGCCTATTACTCCCCTTGCATCTAAAAGATTAAAAATATGACTGGCCTTTAAACACTGGTCATAAGCAGGTAAAGAAATTTTTTTTTTTAATAATGATTTGCATTCAGCTTCGGCAATATCAAAATTTTTTAATAGTTGTTCAGTATTAGCAAATTCAAAATTATAAGCTGAATATTCTTTTTCTGCTTGAAGAAATATATCACTATACTTTACGCCATCGTTATTCCAAACAAGATCAAACACATTATTTTTTCCCTGAGTGAACATGCATATTCTTTCTAATCCATATGTAAGTTCAACTGAGACAGGCTTACAATCTATTCCTGTCATTTGTTGAAAATAAGTAAATTGTGTAATTTCCATGCCATCACACCAAACTTCCCAACCCAGTCCAGCCGCACCTAATGTTGGGCTTTCCCAATCATCCTCAACAAATCTAATATCATGTTCTTTATGATTAATCCCAATAGAAGATAGACTTTTCAAAAAAATTTTTTTTATATCATCTGGGGAAGGTTTTATAATAACTTGAAATTGATAATAGTGTTGTAAACGATTTGGATTTTTGCCGTACCTTCCATCAGTCGGTCTTCTTGAGGGCTGAACATAAGCAGCTTTCCATGGTTTTGGTCCCAGAGAACGCAATGTAGTAGCAGGGTGAAATGTTCCTGCTCCGACTTCCATGTCATAAGGTTGCAATAAAATACAACCATAATTTCCCCAAAATTTTTGTAGATTTAAAATAGTATCTTGAAAACTTACAATACTAAGCTTAGACTTATTTTTCTTTATACTGTTTTTTTTAGGCATTTAAAAACCGTACTTTTGCCAAATCGTTTTTTCCTCTAAAATATTTAGTAAATTTTCAATTTGACTTTCGCTTGTTCCAGATAGTTTTTTGTTTAGCCAACTTTTTGGTTTTTCAAATTTTTTAATTATAATGTCCTCTCCAAATTTTTCTCTTAATATATCATCAGCATTTCCTATTCCATCAATCAATCCTAATTTTTTTGCAGTTGATCCCGACCAAAATTCACCAGTAAATAAATCCGGATTCCCATCCTTCTTAAGTTTAGAATGTCTGCTTTCTTCAACAACTTTTATGAAGTCTGCATGCAATTCTAGTTGTATCTTTTTTAATCTATCAATATCTTCTTTTTTTTCTTCTACAAAAGGATCTAGTGTACTTTTATTCTTTCCGGCTGTATAAATTCTTCTTTGTATACCAATTTTTTTTATAAGCTCTTGTAAACCAAAAGCAGAATAAATCACTCCTATAGACCCAATAATTGAACTTGAGTTAGCGTAAATTTCATCGCCGGCACATGCAATTAAATAACCCCCAGAAGCAGCAACATCTTCAGCAAAAACAAAAACTTTCTTGTTTTTCTTTTTAGCTAATTTTTTGATATAGCTGTAAATAAGATGTGATTGAACAGGTGATCCACCTGGAGAATTTATAGAAACTGCTACCACTTTTGCCTTTTTTATAGAAAAAGCTTTTTGAATAATTTCTTGTTGTCCTACAAAATCTATACCTTGTTTGAACTTTCCGACCGCACCAATAATTCCTGATAATCTGATGTGTGGAATAACAATTTTCTTTTTAAAAATTTTAAACATGAAATGATTTATATTCTAACTATCATAGTTTTTTGATCCTTTAAAATTCTAATTAAAGTTTTAAAGCTACCTTAGGTTGTAAATTAGGTGCGTCATTTGTGATCTAAAAGAATTAATTTTAAAGACAAATAAAAGTTATAATTATTCATATGGGAACGGTAATACCATTAAAAAAAGAAATAAATAATTCTTATTTAGACCTAAAAAATCTTGTTGATAGTAAGCTTAAAAATGTAAGCCAAGTAATAAAATTTAAATTAACAAGCGAAATTAATCTTATACATAAAATGACAGATCATCACCTTAAATCTGGTGGCAAAAGAATTAGACCATTATTAACCTTAGCGGCAGCAAAGTTATGTGGATACAAAGATGGAGATAGAGACATAAATTTAGCGGCTTGTGTTGAATTGATTCATAATGCAACTCTACTGCATGATGATGTGATCGATAATAGTGATCTTAGGAGGGGAATAAAAACAGCAAATTCAGTATGGGGAAACCAATCATCTATATTAGTTGGAGATTATCTATTAAGTCGATGTTTTGAAATGATGGTTGAAGATGGATCAGCAGAGATATTAAAGTTATTAGCCTCCACATCTTCAACAATTGCGCAAGGTGAAGTGTTACAGCTGGAGTATAAAGGGGAAATAGATTTATTAGAAGAAACATATTTTAATATTATAAATATGAAAACAGCTGCTTTATTTTCAGCAGCTACTAAAGTCGGCGCATGTATATCTAGTAAAAGTAAAAAAGAAAAAGATGCTCTTGAGTCTTATGGAAAAAATCTTGGTTTAGCATTTCAAATTGCTGATGATGCTTTAGATTATTTTGCTAAGGATATTTTTTTTGGTAAAAAAATTGGTAAAGATTTTTATGAAGGCAAAACCACACTACCTTTAATTATAATTTTTCAAAGAGCCAATAAAGAAGAACGAAACTTGCTTAAAAAAATATTTAAAAAAGAAAAAAGAAATGAAGAAGATTTTAGTGAAACTTTAGCATTGATAAATAAATATAAAGCAGTTCAAGTAAGCTTAAAAAGAGCCGAATATTTTGTTAACGTTTCTTACGATGCTCTTGGGATATTTGAGGATGGTGTTGAAAAAAAAATTCTACAAAATTTAACTACGTTTAGTCTTAATAGATCTTTTTAAGGATATAAAATTTGTTTTTTCCAATTACCTAAAATTTTATTATATTTTAATCTCTCGTGAATTCTATATTTGTCTCCTAACCAAAATTCTATTGAAAATGGATTTAAGCACCAACCAGACCAATGTTTAGGTCTTGGCACATTTTTTTCATTTTTAAATTTATTTTCAAATTTATCAATTTTTTTTAAAAAATCTTCTCTTTTATTCATTACTTGTGATTGATCAGATGCCCAAGCTCCAATTCTGCTTTCATATGCTCTGCTGTTAAAATATGCATCTGCCTCATGATCATTAATTTGAGTAATATTTCCCGAAATTCTTATCTGTCTTTGAAGGCTTTTCCAGTGAAAACACATGGCAGCTTTTGGATTATTTTTTAGATCAAGACTCTTAGGGCTATTGAAATTTGTATAAAAAACGAATCCTTTTTCGCTCAAACCCTTTAAAAGAATCATCCTTACATTAGGTTCATTATTTTTGTTTGTTGTTGCTAAAGATAAAGCATTATGGTCATTAATCTCGTTTTTTTCAGCCTCAGACATCCATATTTTAAATAATTCTATAGGATTATCTATATCCATAAAACATGAGTTTAGTCCTAATGAGTTTTTTTGATTCATAAAATAGTCAAAATAATCTATATAATACAATCTAATGTCATTTAATACATTTGGAAAGTTATTTCGTTTTACAACATGGGGTGAATCCCATGGTCCAGCTATTGGATGTATAGTCGATGGATGTCCACCAAATATAGGTTTATCTGAAAAAGATATTCAGATAGATATGGATCGAAGAAAACCAGGAAAGTCAAAATTTACATCTCAAAGAAAAGAGTCTGACAAAGTAGAAATTTTATCGGGTGTTTTTAATGGAAAAACAACAGGTACTCCCATTTCTTTAATTATTTACAATGAGGATGCTAAATCAAGAGATTACGAAACTATTAAAAATAAATTTAGACCAGGTCACGCAGATTACACTTATTTGAAAAAATATGGAATAAGAGACTATAAAGGAGGAGGTAGACAATCGGCAAGAGAAACAGCTGCAAGAGTAGCAGCAGGCGCAATTGCAAAAATTGTATTGAATAAAATTGTAGGAAAGCAATTTGATATTATTGGTGGAGTAATTCAATTAGGACTTCTTGGTTGTAATAAAGAAAAATGGAACAAAAAGGAAATAAGAAAAAACCAATTTTTCTGTCCTGATAAAAAATCAATTAAACTTTGGGAAAAATACCTTTTAGCTGTTAGAAAAGCTGGATCTTCTTGTGGAGCAATAATTGAATTAAGAGCAAATGGAATTCCTGCGGGATTGGGGGCTCCTATTTATTCTAAATTAGACTCTGATCTTGCAAGTGCTTTAATGAGCATTAATGCTGTAAAAAGTGTCAGCATTGGTGCAGGTATGAATGCAGCGTTATTAAGTGGAGAAGAAAATGCTGACGAAATTAGAAATACTTCAGGAGTTACAAAGTTCAAATCTAATAATGCAGGTGGAATACTTGGAGGAATATCTTCGGGACAAGAAATAGTTGTATCTTTTTCGGTAAAACCAACTTCTTCAATTGTGAACTCAAGAATGACTATCGATAAAAAAGGGAGGAACACAAAAATCTCTGTTAAAGGAAGGCATGATCCATGTGTGGGAATTAGAGCCGTACCAGTTGGGGAAGCTATGATGGCCTGTGTGCTGCTTGATCATTATTTGCTAAACCGAGCACAATGCGGTTAAAATTTTCTTTTTAAAATAAAATCAACACATTCTAATAAATCATTACTTTTATAACCATATTTTAAAATTTTATTTCCTATTTCTTTTTTTAAATTTTCTGCAAAGCTTAAAGACCTTTTGTAACCCCATAAATTTACTAGCGTAGCTTTTCCTTTAACGGCATCTTTTTTTGTAAATTTACCGACTATCTTTTTATCTCCATAATAATCAATTAAATCATCAACTATCTGAAATAACAGTCCAATTTTTATTCCTAAGTTTTTTAAAAATTTTTTTTCTTTAAAGCTTGCATTTTTAATTATGCCAACACTCTCACAACAAAAACCAAATAGTTTTCCAGTTTTATTTTTCTGCATATTAATTATTTTTTGTACTGATATTTTTTTATGTTCAAAAGTTAAATCACAATATTGACCTCTAGCTAAACCCTCATAACCACAGCATAATGATAAAGACTCAACTAATTCATTTTTAGTTTTTGATGTTAAGTTCAAATTTCTACTAGATAAAATTTCAAAAGCCGAAGTAAGCAAAGAATTTCCCGCTAATATTGCAGTAAACTCATTAAATTTTTTGTGTGTTGAGAACTTTCCTCTTCTTAAAGAATCATTGTCCATTGATGGCAAGTCGTCGTGCATTAATGAATAAGAATGAATACATTCAATAGCTGCTCCAATAACTATTAGCTTTTTACTATCAATTCTAAAAATTTTTCCAGTGCTGACAACTATCGCAGATCTAAATCGTTTTCCACCAGAAAAAAGACCGTATTTCATTGGTTTGATTAATGGTGAAATATTTTTTTTAAAAAAAAATTTTTTTAAATAATCATCAGTTTTTTTTGCAACCTTACTTAAATTCTGTGAAAACTTCGAACTTAACATTTTAAACTTTCACGCTTTTATCTGGTGAAGATTTCTTTATTAGATGTAATTTTTTCTTAAATTCTTCCTGAATATGGTGGTTTAGATGTAACATTCTATTATATAATTCAAGTGAATTTTCCAGCTTTGTTTCTGAGCTTTCTAAACTATAAATTATCTCTTGAATTTCTTTTTTAGCATCATTTATAGATTTTACCTCTATATCTGCTGGAATATTTTTTGATTTCATAATATATCCCTATATTAATTAATTTATGAAAAATATCTATTTAAATATATATAATCCAAATTTTTCTAACTTAAAAAAAGCAAAAAAAAACATAGAAAATAATAATATAATTGGTTTACCTACAGAGACAGTCTACGGCTTGGCTGGAAACGCCTATTCTAACAAATCAGTAAAGAAAATTTTTAACTTAAAAAAAAGACCAGCTACAAACCCTCTTATAGTTCATTTTAGTGGCTTAAAAAATTTAAAAAAAGACATAAATTTTAACAAAAATTTCATAAAACTTTATAAAGCTTTTTGCCCCGGTCCAATAACTTTTATTTTAAATAAAAATCCAAAATCTAAAATTTCTAAAATGGTCACTATAAATAAAAAAACTATAGCAATTAGATTTCCATCACATAAAGTTGCAAAGAATTTATTAAAGATATTGAGTGTTCCTCTTGCAGCCCCAAGTGCAAATATTTATTCAAGACTTAGCCCCACTTGTGCCAACGATGTAGCTGATGAATTTAAAAACAAAATTAAATTTATACTAGATGGGGGTAGATGTAGAATTGGATTGGAATCAACAATTATTGATTTAACAATTAAACCGACTATTTTAAGACAGGGATCTATTTCAGCTGAAGATATTTGCAAGGTGTTAAAAAAAAAAGTGAACGTCGTGCAAAAAATAAAAGTTATAAAATCTCCTGGTCAATCAAAATTACATTATTACCCAGGTATACCAGTCTTAATAAATAAAAATTACCCAAAAAAAAATGAGGCATTTATTACCTTCGGAAATAAATTTAAAAATGCTAAAAATTACTTTAATTTGAGTAAAAAAAACAACTTAGCAGAGGCGGCAAATAATTTATACAGAACTATGAGGGAAATTAAAAAAAAAAAATATAAATCAATATCTGTTTGTAAAATACCTAATAAAGGAATTGGTAGAGCTATTAACGACAGATTAAAAAAAGCTTCATTTAAATAATTATGTTTGCAATTGAAATTAATAACTTAAATAAACACTATAAAAAAGTACATGCTGTAAAGAATATTAATTTCAAAATAATTAGAGGAAAAACAATTGGCCTTTTAGGCCCAAATGGTTGTGGAAAATCAACTACAATTGGAATGATACTAGGTTTAATAAAACCTACTTCAGGTTCTATTTTTATTAATGGAAAAAATATCGAAAATAACAGAACAAGTTTACTCGAAAAAATGAATTTTATTTCTCCATATATTGAATTACCAAAGAAACTAACTGTTGAAGAAAATCTTCAAATTTACGGAAGATTGTATGGTGTAAAAAATTTAAATAATAAAATATTAGAACTAATGGAAATGTTAAAATTGACCAGTTTACGAAAAAGAAAAACTGGAGAACTTTCATCGGGTCAGAAAAATAGAATTTCCCTAGCAAAAGCATTAATTAATGATCCTCAAATACTTCTTTTAGATGAACCTACTGCAAGTCTTGATCCTGATGTAGGAGACTATGTTAGGAGTATTATTGAAAACTTTTCCTCTAAAACCGGATCTACTATTTTGTTAGCTTCACATAATATGATCGAAGTGGAAAGATTATGTGATGAGGTGTTGATGATGAAAAATGGAGAAATTATTGACCAAGGGAAAAGTATTGACTTGATTAGTAGGCATGGAAGAAAAAACTTGGAAGAAGTTTTTTTAAAAATTGTGAGGAATAAAAATGAAATTTCATAGAATATACGCATTGTACCTTCGGCACTTTTATTTAATTAAAAGTTCTTTTCCAAGAGTTTTAGACTTAATTTATTGGCCTACTATACAAATAATTCTTTGGGGTTTTATTTCAAAATTTTTTACCATGCATAGTGAATTCTATAATCATACAGTTGGTATTATTTTAACTGCCGCAATTCTTTATGATTTTTTATTTAGATCAAGCATAAGTTTTAATATGCTTTTCCTTGAAGAGATTTGGAGCAGAAATTTTACAAACTTATTTATAGCACCTTTGAAAGTTAGCGAAATTATTACCGCTCTTACTGCCACCGCTTTAATTAGAACATTAATAGGAATAATTCCTGCAATAATTCTTGCTTCTCCTTTTTTTGGTGTTTCTATATTTAATTTAGGACCTCCACTTATATTACTGTTATTAAGCTTATATACCTTTGGAATGACGCTAGGACTGCTTGTAGTTTCAGGCCTGCTAAGATATGGGCCAGCTTTTGAAAATGTAGCATGGTCATCTCTTTTTCTCTTGGCTCCACTTGGTTGTATTTATTACCCGTTATCTATTTTACCAGATTGGTTGCAAGTAATAGCAAAAGCATTGCCATTGGTTTATATATTTGAAGAAGTGAGATCTATTTTGTTAAATAACATGGTAAACTACTCTAATATTATCTCAGCTTTGATGTTAAATTTTATTTATTTTTTATTATCAATTTTTGTATTTTTTAAAGCTTTTCATGAAGCAAGAATAAAAGGGACTTTAATTAACGTAGGAGAATAGTTGTAATGAAAATATATGATTGCTGCATGTATTTTGATGAAGATTTGATGCTCGATTTGAGATTAAATATTCTCTACGACTATGTGGATACATTTATTATTGCAGAAGCTACAAGAGATCATGCTGGAAATAAAAAGGAATTAAACTTTAATTATGATAATTTTTCAAAATTTAAAAATAAAATAAAATACTTAATTATTGACGATTTGCCTATCGCTGCTAAATCAAATAAAAGAAATTGGGCAGCAGCTCATATAAGAGATCAATATCAAAGAAATGCATTAGCTAAAGGCTTTAAAGACTCTGATGATAATGATTTAATAATGATATCTGATATTGATGAAATACCAAACCCAAAAAAATTACCAGAATTTAATATTAAAAACAAATATGGTTGTTTTATGCAAAAAAATTTTCAACTTAAACTCAACCTATTAAATATAACTGATAATGATTGGATGGGTACTAAAATTTGTAAAAAAAAATACCTTAAAAATCCACAGTGGTTAAGAAATATCAAAACTAAGAAAAGACCTTTCTGGAAATTTTATAAACCTAAAGAACCTCAATTAATATTAAATGGTGGATGGCATTTTAGTTTTTTAAAAAAACCAAATGATATTGCTAAAAAAATTAAATCTTATGCCCACCAAGAGTTTTATAAAGATAAATTTACTGATGAAGGGAAAATAAAAAAAAGAATTAAAAATAACCAAGATATATTTGATAGAGATATTAACTATAAAAAGGTAGAAATTGACAAAAGTTTTCCTGAATATATTTTTAATAATCAATCGATGTTTAAAGAATGGATAATTTAATTTGGTGCGCCGCATAGGAGTTGAACCTATAACCTCCAGATCCGAAGTCTGGCGCTCTATCCAGTTGAGCTAGCAGCGCATTATTGTTTAGTAAATACATTATATAGAATAATTAATGAAAAAAGAAACATTTAACATAACAGTACCTCTAGCTTCTAATGGTGAGAGAGTTGATAAATTTTTACACCAAATTTTAAAAACTATAAGCAGAACTAGAGTACAAACTTTAATTTATGATAACTGTGTTAAAATAAATAATACAATAATCAAAGAAGCTTCAAAAAAAGTAAAAATTGATGATAATATTTTTATTAATTTTCCAAAACCAAAAGAAACTTTAATAAAGCCTAATAAAATTCCTCTAGACATATTATACGATGATGATGATATAATTATTATTAATAAAAAGCCTGGCGTTGTTGTTCATCCTGGTGCCGGTAATTACGAAAAAACTATTGTGAATGGTTTATTATTTAAATATAAAAAAAATCTTTCAAACGTTGGGGGTAGATTAAGACCAGGAATAGTTCATAGGATTGATAAAGACACTAGTGGTGTAATCGTAATCGCAAAAAATGATTTTGCTCACTCCAACCTATCAAAACAATTTGTTAATCATACAATAAATAGAAAATACGAAGCTTTAATATGGGGGGCTCTTAAACCAAGAAATGGTAGAATTAATGAAATGATTTCGAGAAGTATAAAAAATAGACAACTAATGGCAGTGAGAAAAGACAAAGGTAAAATAGCAATTACCAATTACAAAACTTTAGAAATATATCAGAATAGTAATTTACCTAAGATTAGCCTTGTCGAATGCAAGCTTGAAACAGGAAGAACTCATCAAATAAGAGTTCATATGAATTTTAAAGGTAATTCAATTCTTGGCGATAAATCATATGGAAAAACTAGAAAAAAATTTAAAAAAATTGACTTAAACTTGGAAAAAAAAATTAATAATTTTCACAGACAAGCTTTACATGCAAAAAGTTTAAGTTTTATGCATCCCAGGACAAATAAAGAAGTGAATTTTGAAGCTAAAAGACCAAAAGATTTTGATATACTAATAAAAAGCCTCAAAAAGGCTAGTATTTAGCTATCTTGTATTTGCCATAATTTAATAATACATAAGCATGTAGTTATGAATACAAAAAACATCAGCTCAAATTTACCGTCACTTTCCCATGATTCGGGCTTAAGTGCTTATCTTGGTCAAATTAAAAATTTTCCAATGCTAAGTCAAAAAGAGGAATATACTTTAGCCAAAAAATGGAAAGATGGAGGTAATTTAAAATCAGCACAAAAGTTAATAACAAGCCATCTGAGACTTGTCGCAAAAATTGCAATGGGATACAGAGGCTATGGTTTTCCGGTTAACGAATTAGTTTCTGAAGGAAATATTGGTTTAATGAAAGCTGTTAAAAAATTTGATCCCGAAAAAGGTTTTAGACTTGCAACATATGCAATGTGGTGGATTAAAGCATCTATTCAAGAATATGTTTTAAAATCTTGGAGTTTGGTCAAAATGGGAACTACAACTGCACAAAAAAAACTTTTCTTTAATCTTAAAAAAATAAAAAACCAATTATCAGCTTCAGAAAATGGAGATTTAATTCCTGAGCATGTAAATGAAATTTCAAAAAGGTTAAACGTTAAAAAAGAAGAAGTTATTAGTATGAATAGAAGAATGTATGGAAAAGAAAAATCACTTAATGCACATGTGAGAGATGAAGATGGAACTGAATGGCAAGATTGGATAGTAGACGACAGCTTAGATCAGGAATTAAAATTATCCCAGCAACAAGAATTAGATGAAAGAAAAAAATTAATGAATAATTCATTTAATGTTTTGAAAGAAAGAGAAAAAGAAATATTAATTGCACGTAAACTATCTGAAGAAGCACCTACATTAGAAGAATTAAGTAAAAAATATAAAATTAGTAGAGAGCGTGTTAGACAAATTGAAGAAAAAGCTTTTACAAAATTACAAAAAGCTATACTCAGTCAAGCTAAATCAAATCATTTAATAGCAAAAAATTAATTTTTTTTAAAAGGATTTTCTAAAAGTATAGTGTCTTCTCTTTTTGGGCTAGTTGAAATACTAGATATATTTACACCACAATAATTTTTAATAAATCTTATATACTTTTGAGCATTTTTAGGAAGCTCTTTCCATTTCTTGATACCGCTAGTATTTTCTAACCAACCATCAAACTTCTTATATATTGGTTTTGCTTTTATTTGGTCACATAAAGCGCTAGGCAAATAATCAATCTTTTTACCATTTAGTTTGTAACCAATACAAATATATAGCTCTTCAAAATCATCTAAAACATCAATTTTCGTCAACGCAATCCCTGTTATGCCAGATATAATGCAAGATTGTTTAACTAGAACCGCATCAAACCAACCACATCTTCTTTTTCTATTAGTTACAGTTCCAAATTCTTTACCTTTTCTTCCAATTTTATTTCCTATTTCATTTTTCAATTCTGTAGGAAATGGCCCTTCTCCAACTCTAGTTGTGTATGCCTTAACTATTCCAAGTATATAATTAATTGTATCAGGACCACACCCCGTTCCTGCAAATGCAGCTCCAGAAACAGTGTTTGAAGATGTAACAAAAGGATATGTTCCATGATCTATATCAAGAAGCATTCCTTGCGCTCCTTCAAAAACGATTGTTTTTTTCTTCTTTTTAAACTCATTTATTTTTTTCCATACTGGTTTTGAGTATTTTAAAATCTTTGAAGAAATTTTATTTAAATCATTAAGTAGTTTTTTTTTATTTACAAGTTTTTTTTTTAAACCTTTCCTTATAGAATTATGATGAAACAAAACCATATCAATTTTTTTTGATAAACTTTCTTTATTAACTAGATCCATCACCCGAATTCCTCTTCTTCCTATTTTATCTTCATAAGCTGGTCCAATGCCTCTTCTAGTAGTTCCAATTTTGTCAGTATTTTTTGCGTCTTCTCTAATAGCATCCAATTCCCTATGTAATGGAAGAATTAACATTGCATTTTCAGCAATATATAGATTTTTATTTGTAATTTTTACTCCTAATTTTTCTATTTTTTTAATTTCATCTAAGAAAGCCCAGGGATCAATAACTACCCCATTACCTATAATAGAAATTTTATTTTTCCTTACTATTCCAGATGGTAATAGTTTTAGTTTATAGGTAATTCCGTCTACTACTAAAGTATGTCCAGCGTTATGTCCTCCTTGAAACCTTATTATCACATCAGCTTTTTCTGAAAGCCAATCTACAATTTTACCTTTTCCTTCATCACCCCATTGCGTTCCTATAACAGCTACGTTAGGCATTAATATTTTTCAAATTAAATGAAACTAAGTGATTTAAAGGGCCAAAACCTTTTCCATAACCTGGTGCAGTAGTAATTGCTTGATCTACATATGTTAGTGAGATTTTGCAAGATTTATTTATGTTTATTTTTTGAGATAAACATGTTGCTAAAGCTGTTGATAATGTACATCCGGTACCATGGGTATTTTTTGTTTTAATTTTTCTTTTGGGAAAAACTTTTATTTCTTTTTTAGAAACTAAAATATCAAAAATCATTTTATTTTTTAGATGACCACCTTTTAATAGCACATTTTTTGCTCCCATACTGATAATTTTTTTTGCAGCTTTTATCATGTCTTCTTTTTTTGAAATTGAATATCCTGTTAATACTTCTGCTTCAGGAATGTTGGGGGTAACTATAGTACATAAGGGTAAAAGTAATTTTTTTAAATATTTAATTGCACTGTTGTTAACTAGTCTTGCTCCACCTTTTGCAATCATTACAGGATCAAGAACAACATTTTTTAATTTATATTTTTTTAAAATTCTATGAACACATTTAATTGCACTAGTATTATGGAGCATACCGATTTTTACAGCATTGGTTCCAATGTCGTCTAAGACCATTGTTACTTGTTGTTGAAGATTTTTTGAAGGAATTGCTATAATACTTTTTACCCCTTTAGTATTTTGAGAGGTTACTGCGGTAACCGCGGTCATAGCATAGCTGCCTAAAGCTGTGACAGTTTTAATATCAGCTTGTATGCCTGCTCCACCCGAAGAGTCTGATCCTGCTATGATTAATACTTTTGATTTAGGTTTCAATTTTTTATCCTGCTGTTTTATTTTATTGAACTTTTAATAATTTTTATACATCTTAAAATTAAATTTTTATCATGTGACTCAGCCATGATTCTAATCTTTGGTTCTGTACCTGATTTTCTTATCAGTAACCTTCCATGCCCATTCATGAGTTTATTTGCTTCCTTTATCGCCTTTGTACATTTTACTTTTTCAATTATACTTTTATCTTTTATACTTATATTTTCTAACATTTGTGGCAATGGTTGAAAAACATTAAGCAACTCACTTGCTTTCTTTCCTTTCCTTAATGAAAACAAAACTTCTAGAGCAACCATTAATCCATCTCCTGTAGTTGCAAATTTTCCAAGTATTATATGACCAGATTGTTCTCCTCCCAAATTAAAATTAAATTTTTTCATTTTTTCTTTTACATATCTATCTCCTACTTGGGATCTGAAAAATTTAATTTTCATTTTCTTTAAGCAATTCTCTAATCCATAATTAGACATCAAAGTTCCAATAACCCCACCTTTTAAAATGTTTTTTTCTTTCCACCTTCGAGCGAGCATTGCAATGATTTGGTCTCCATCTATAATTTTACCCTTTTCATCACACATAATAATTCTGTCAGCATCACCATCAAGAGAGATTCCTATATGTGCTTTATATTTTTTTACTGCTAATTTAATTTTATTTGGAAATGTTGAGCCACAATTTTCATTAATATTTAAACCATTGGGTTTTATTCCTATAGAGAATACTTTTGCACCTAAAGATTTAAGTAATTCAGGCCCTGCTATATATCCAGCACCATTTGCACAATCAATAACTATTCTTAAACC
>Ga0114993_10004022_pt1 | contig 14891 bp, 16 predicted proteins | sample ArcticOcean_MG_C_FD_87042 | JGI IMG/M metagenome (GOLD analysis project Ga0114993, IMG submission 87042) | Marine microbial communities from western Arctic Ocean - ArcticOcean_MG_CB2_150 | ecosystem: Environmental > Aquatic > Marine > Oceanic | place: Arctic Ocean: Canada Basin | collected...
AACATAATTTTTATCAATAATAATTTTCTCTCCCCCCCTATCTGTCGCAGTAAAACTAATTTCATCCAATACTTTTTCAATAATAGTATGAAGTCTTCTTGCTCCAATATTTTCTATACTAGCATTGATTTCAGTGGCTAATTTTGCAATTGTTTCTATTCCATCTTTTGAAAATTGAAGAGTTACTTTTTCTGTTTCTAAAAGCGCCCTGTATTGTTTAATTAAACTATTATCTGGTTCTTCCAGTATTCTTCTAAAATCATCACTGGTTAAAGCATTTAGCTCAACTCTTATTGGAAGTCTTCCTTGAAGCTCAGGTAATAAATCTGAAGGCTTAGCTAATTGAAAGGCTCCAGAAGCTATAAATAATATATGGTCAGTTTTTATAGTGCCATGCTTTGTGTTAACTGTAGTCCCTTCTATAAGTGGGAGCAAATCTCTTTGTACACCCTCTCTAGAAACGTCACCCCCAACCCGATCACCTCGTCCTGAAACTTTATCAATTTCATCTAAGAAAACAATTCCATTATTTTCTGTAGAAATTTTTGCTGTTTTAATTATAGAATCTTGCTCAATCATTTTTTCAGATTCTTCTGCTAATAAAATTTCGTGAGATTCTTTAACTGTCATTTTTTTCTTTTTACCCTTTTTCATATTTTTGCCTAACATTTCTGAAATGTTTATCATTCCTATGTTTGCTCCTGGCATTCCAGGTATTTCAAAATTTGGCATATTTGGTGAGTCATTTATTTCAACTTCAATTTCATTTTTGTCTAGATCACCACTTCTTAATCTTTTACGAAAGCTTTCTCTTGTAGCGATGCTAGCTTTATTTCCAACCAGCGCATTAAGAACTCTTTCTTCTGAGGCTTGTTGTGCTTTTGCATGGACTTCTTTTTTCATTCTTTCTTTTTCAATCGCTATTGCAATTTCTAATAAATCTCTGATTATTTGTTCTACGTCTCTGCCTACATAACCAACTTCCGTAAATCTTGTAGCTTCAACTTTAATAAAGGGAGCTTCTGCTAACTTAGAAAGTCTTCTTGAAATTTCTGTTTTACCAACACCAGTAGGTCCAATCATAAGGATGTTTTTTGGTAATACTTCATCTCTCATTTCACCTTTCAACGCTTGTCTTCTCCATCTATTTCTAAGTGCAATTGCTACAGCTCTCTTTGCTGCATTTTGACCTATTACATATCTATCTAATTCAGAAACTATTTCTCTTGGTGATAAAGAAGAAACTACAGCTTTATCATCCTTATCCTTTCCTGAGTCTCTTTTTGGTAAAGATGTAATATTTGTTTTTTGTTTCATCAATTTAAATTTTTTCAATAGTTATGTTATTGTTTGTAAAAACACATATTTCAGAAGCAACCTGTATAGATTTTTTTGCGATTTCTTCTGCTGACATTTTGGATTCCATTAATACTTTTGCGGCAGCTAAGGCATAATTTCCACCCGAACCTATTCCTATAATACCATCTTCAGGTTCTAAAACATCTCCAGTTCCAGAAATTATAAAACTTTTTTCTTTATCAGCAATTGCCATTAAAGCTTCTAATCTTCTTAAATATTTATCTGTTCTCCAATCTTTTGCCAATTCCACAGCATCTCTTGTAAGATTGCCTGCATGTTTTTCTAATTTAGCTTCTAATCTTTCAAATAAAGTTAATGCATCTGCCGTTGAACCAGCAAAACCAGCTATAACGTTTCTTTTTTCAATTTTACGAACTTTTTTTGCTGTACTTTTAATAACCGTATTGCCTAGACTAACCTGTCCGTCTCCAGCAACAACAACGTTATTGTCCTTTCTAATCAAAACAATGGTAGTTCCGTGCCAATTTGAATTTTCACTCATGCTAGCATCCTATGTGGAGATTTATTTGTTATCTTCAAGTGTAAAAATTCAATTTATTGATATATTGCAGAATTGTTTATATATCTTATTAATAGATGAGTGCAATATGGGAAGAAAAGCTAAAATAAATAGAAAGACTAAAGAAACAAATATAACTGTTGAAGCCAATCTAGATGGCAAAGGGACTTATAAAATAGATACTAAAATAGGTTTCTTAAATCATATGTTAGAACAGTTATCAAAACATTCTTTAATTGATTTAAAAATTGCAGCCCAAGGTGATACGCATATTGATCTTCATCACACGACCGAAGATACAGGGATTGCGATAGGAGAATGCATAAAAAAAGCACTTGGTTCATCTAAAGGAATAAAAAGATATGCACATGCGCTAATTCCAATGGACGAAACTTTAACTAGAGTAACAATGGATGTATCTAATAGACCATATTTAATTTGGAAAGTTAAATTAAAAGTAGAAAAATTAGGAGAAATGGATACAGAATTATTTAAGGAATGGTTTCAGGCATTTTCCCAAGCAGCTGGAATTACTTTGCATGTTGAAAATGTTTATGGAGATAATAGTCACCATATAATTGAATCTTGTTTTAAAGGACTTGCAAGATCATTACGTGAAGCCATAGAAATAGATAAAAGAATTAAAAATAAAGTTCCATCAACTAAAGGCGTTTTATAAAATAAAAATGTCCATTTCAGTAATTGACTATGGTTCTGGCAATTTAAAGTCAGCAGCTAAAGCACTTGAGGCTGCCGCTAATAATGTAAATATAAATTCTAAAATAGTAGTAACTTCCGATCCAAAAATAATTAAACAATCTGACAAAATAGTATTACCGGGTCAAGGATCTTTTAGAGATTGCTACCTAAGTATTAAAAAAATTCCTGGACTACATGAAGCGTTAAACGAATTTGTTATAGAAAAAAAAAAACCTATTTTAGGAATATGTGTTGGAATGCAATTATTTGCAGAAACTGGTTATGAATCCCAAGAAACAAAAGGATTTGGTTGGATTGAGGCTGAGGTTAGAAAAATAAATAATATGAATAAAAAAATTAAGTTACCTCATATGGGTTGGAACGAAATAGAACTGAAAAAAGATTGTTACCTTTTTTCAAATATCAAAAAAAAATCTCACTTTTATTTTATTCATAGTTATGAATTTATAACAAAAAAAAAAGATTGTATTGTCGCTGTAACTAATTATGGAAATTCAATAATAGCATCCGTAGAAAAGGAAAATATTTTTGGTACTCAATTTCATCCAGAAAAGAGTCAAAAAAATGGTTTAATAATTTTAGAAAATTTTTTAAATAGAAAATTATAATGATTATTTTTCCAGCGATTGATATTAAAAATGGTAAATGTGTTAGACTTATAAAAGGTGATTTCGATCAAATAACTTCCTATGAAAATACTCCATTAGATCAAGCTAAAAAATATGCTAAAAATGGATTTAAAAATATTCATATTGTTGATCTAGATGGAGCTCTAAAAGGAAAACCATCTAATACAAAGATTGTTAAAGCAATACTTAAACACACTAAATTAAAAATTCAAATTGGTGGAGGAATAAGAACTATTAATGATATAGATAGCTGGATAAAAAGTGGTGTTGATAAAGTTATCATTGGAACTGCCGCTGTTGAAAATAAAAACTTACTTAAAACAGCATGTGAAAAATTTAAAAATAAAATTGCTATATCTTTAGACGTAAAAGATGGACTTATTTTTTTATCAGGTTGGAAAAAAAGAACTAATATTTTGGCTACTGATTTTGTAAAAAAAATTGAAAATTTTGGAGTTTCTAGAATTATTTATACAGATATTAATAAAGATGGAACAAAAGAAGGTCCAAATATAAAAGATACAATCGAGTTATCTCGTAAAGTAAAAATACCATTTGTTATATCTGGGGGAATTTCTTCTATAGAAGATATTAAAATAATTAAATCTCTTAACGAATCAAATATTGAAGGTGTGGTAGTTGGTAAATCTATCTACGATGGAGATATAAATCTTAACGAATTAGCAAAACAGATATAAAATGTTAAAAAATAGAATTATACCTTGCTTAGATGTAAAAAATGGAAGAGTAGTTAAGGGTATTAATTTTGTAGATTTGGTTGATGCAGGGGATCCTGTAGAACAAGCTAAAATATATGACAAACAAGGTGCTGATGAGTTATGCTTTTTAGACATTACAGCTACAAATGAGGATAGAAATATTATGTTAGATACTGTAAAAAAAACTGCAGAAAAATGTTTTATGCCCCTAACTGTTGGTGGGGGAGTGCGAACTTTAGATGATATAAGAAACTTACTATTAGCTGGTGCCGATAAAGTATCTATAAATACGGCTGCTGTTAATAATAAAAATTTAGTTAAAGAAAGTTCTAAAAAATTTGGTTCCCAATGTATCGTTGTTGCTGTTGATGCAAAAAAAGTTAAAGAAAATAAGTGGGAGATATTTACACATGGAGGAAGAAAACCTACAGGAATAGATGTTTTAAAATTTGTAGAAAGCATGGAGTCCATGGGCGCTGGAGAAATATTACTTACATCGATGGATAGAGATGGAACAAAAAAAGGTTATGATCTAGATCTAACTAAAAAAGTATCAAGTCTTGTGAATATACCAGTTATTGCCTCAGGAGGTGTTGGCAATTTAGAACACTTACATCAAGGTATAAAAATTGGAAAGGCAAATGCTGTATTAGCAGCTTCAATTTTTCATTTTGGCCAATTTTCGATACAAGATGCAAAAAAATATTTAGACTCAAAAGGAATCGCTGTAAGAATCTAAGAAATGCTTAAAACTTTAGAAGAATTAATTACTGTTATTCGTAAACGAAAAGGGTCTTTGGTTGAGGAATCTTACACAAAAAAATTATTAAACGATAAAAACTTTAGCATTGAAAAAGTAAAAGAAGAAATGGCAGAACTTATTGATGCTATCGAAAAAAATACAAATAAAGTTCACGAAGCAGCAGATGTTTTGTATCATTTAATGGTGCTTTTAGAAACAAATGACATTAAAATTGAGGATGTAATGGACGAGTTAAAGAAAAGACAAAAATGATAAATTTACATAAAAAATATATAGAATGGTTGAAGATAAAATTAAATATTTCTAATTATGCAGTTGTTTGGGTATCTTTTATCAAAGGTTTAATTATTGGGTTATTAATTTATCATTTTTTTATTAATTAATGACAAATAAACAAAATGAATTACGATAAAAATAATATTTTCGCCAAAATCCTAAGAAAAGAAATTCCTTGTAAAAAAATCTATGAAGACGAATATGTTTTGGCTTTTTATGATATTGCCCCGCAAAAAAAAGTGCACGCTCTTGTTATTCCTAAAGGTGAGTACATAAATTTAGACGATTTTTCTTCAAAAGCATCTGAAAAAGAAATTGTAGGATTAATAAAAGGAATAGGGATGGTAGCTAAAAAAATTGGTGTTTCTGATGTGGTAAAAGGTGGGGGGTACAGAACTTTAGTTAATGTTGGGGAAAATGGTGGACAAGAAGTTCCTCATTTACACTTTCATATTTTTGGAGGAGAAAAAGTAGGTAAAATGGTTTGTTAAAGATCTTTTTCTTGTGGAATTATAAAAAAACTATCTACAATTTGATTATTAACTTTTATATTATTCATTTTAAAGCTTACATTATTAGAGTATGCATCTTTTGTTTTCCAGCCATTTAGATTTAAGGAACTTTTGTTAAAAAGTAATTTTACGATTTTTTTTTTTTTATCAATATAAACAAATTCAACTAAATCCGAACCTGTTTCTATTGGTTGAATTTTTTCAATTAAATCAATTATTGATTTTTTTTTTAAAATAAAAAAAAGAGGAGTAGATTTAATAGGATATAAATAAACTTTTTTATATTTTCTTTTTATTATAGCTACTGTTTTTCCATTAGAAATAATTGTTTTACCTTTTAAATTTTGGTAGTTGCATTTCATAAGAAGTGGATATTTAATAAAACAGTTTCCTACTTCTTTTTTATCCGCAATAACTTGAGTAAACTCAAAAGATAAAGTTTGAGTTTTTGTTAATTTATTAATAATTTTTTTTTGTAAATCAGCTGAAGAATTATTCGTTAATAAGAAATATATTAAAACAAAATTTAAAAGTAAAAAAATTTTTTTAGACAAAACAATCCTACAAAATTTCTCTTTTGCCTACATGATTAGCCTGACCTACAATTCCCTCTTTTTCCATAGTTTCCATGATTCTTGCTGCTCTATTATATCCAATCTGCAATTTTCTTTGTAAAAAACTTGTAGAAGCTTTTCCTTCAGCTTTTATAATATCTACAGCTGATTGATATAATTCATCTTTATCTTTATCATTATTTTCAATACCATTTACCTCATTTTCTTTAATAATTGTAATTTCGTCAATATAGTTTGGTTTTCCTTGAGATCTCAAATAACTATTTACTTTTTCTATTTCATTTTCAGAAACATAAGGCCCATGGATTCTTGCAATTCTATTAGCTGATGACATAAACAACATATCGCCTTTACCTAAAAGTTGCTCAGCTCCCTGTTCACCTAAAATCGTTCTACTATCAATTTTTGAGCTTACTTGAAAAGAAATCCTTGTAGGAAAATTTGCTTTAATAGTTCCAGTTATTACATCAACACTTGGCCTTTGTGTAGCCATGATAATATGAATTCCTGCTGCTCTCGCCATCTGTGACAACCTTTGAATATAATTTTCAATTTCTTTTCCAGCTATTAACATCAGATCAGACATTTCATCTACTACAACCACGATATAAGGCATATGTTTTTTGTACTTAGCATTATATCCGTCTATATTTTTGACACCCACACTTGTCATAAGTTTATACCTACTTTCCATTTCTTTTACTGCCCATCCTAAAGCTGCTGTAGCTTTTTTTGCTTCAGTAATAACAGGGCAAAGTAAGTGAGGAATGCCTCCATAAGTGGATAATTCTAACATCTTGGGATCAATTAAAATTAGATTACATTTTTCTGGAGTATATTTGTAAAGCAAAGATAAAATTATCGTATTAATACAAACGGATTTTCCAGAACCAGTAGTGCCAGCAATTAACAAATGAGGCATCAATGAAAGATCGCCAATAACAGGAATGCCTGAAATGTTTTTGCCTAAAGCTATTGGTAATTTAATTTCTTTTTTATTAAATTTTTCATCTGCTATAATTTCATTTAGGTATACATTTTCTCTCTTTAAATTAGGTATTTCAATACCTATTGTACTTCTTCCAGGTATGGTAGCTACTCTTGCTGAAATTGAACTTGTATTCCTCGCTATATCATCTGATAAACTAACTATTTTTGAAACTTTAATTCCTGAAGCAGGTTCAAATTCATTTAAAGTTACAACTGGACCGCAACTAATTCTTTTAATTTTTCCCTCAACACCAAAATCAAGTAAAATTTTTTCCAATAATTCAGAATTTTTGGACATTTGCAAGTCATTAATTTTTTTTTTATTTTGTAAATCGGTATTTTTCTCTAAAAAATTTAGTAATGGTAATTTAAAATTATCTTCAATACTTTTTTTGTTATTTAACTTAATTTTTGAAAAAGGTAAAATTGGTTGTTTACTTAGATTAGAATTACCTTCTGAACTTTCCGTTTCAATGTAATTATTTTGTATTTCTGCATCAATTTCTAAATTACTTTTATTTTTTGAAAAAAAGGTAATAAATTTTTTTATTATCAAAAAAGGAAAAAATAAAATTTTACTAAACTCACTTGTTTTTAAGTTGATGCTTAATATAAAAAAAATAATTGCTAATAAAATAAGAGCATATGTTATATATTGATTTTCAATTAAAGGTGCAAAGTAGTAAATATTTTCCTTTATTGCTTGCCCAACAAATCCACCATTTCCATTATCTATCAACCAGAAAGAATCATTGTATAAGATGTTAAAAACAGTAGTTCCAAAAATTATATATAGGATGATATAAAAAATTTTTGATGTAAATTTTTTTATTGTCTTCTTTATAATTAATTTTTGACCCCATACAAAAAAGTTTATAGATAAAAAAATTGATGTTAAACCAAACGATTGAAGTAAAAAATCTGATATAACACTCCCATAAAAACCTCCAATATTTTTAATTTCTGACCCCTCTTGATTGTAAATAAAATTGGGATCAGTTGGTGAATAAGTAATGATTGAAGATATAAGAAAAATACCCACAAATATAAGAAAAGCTCCCGATAACTCTATTACTCGGTTTATTATATAGTTATTAATATTAGTCAAAATTTGAGATTTCATTTTTTTTAAACAATTTAATTAACTTTGTATCATTTATTAATAATTGTTAAAATTAATATATAAAAAATAAATTCATGGAAAATCAAAAAATTTGCATAATTGGTGGTGGCATAACTGGATTAATTACAGCTATTACTCTTTCTAAATTAAATTGTGTAATAGATCTGATCATTAGTGATCCCAATGAACACCTAAAATCTAAAAGGAGTATAGCAATCTCTGAGGATAATTTTAATTTTTTGAATAAATTAAGTATTTCTAAAAATTTAAAAAAAGAGATATGGCCTTGCTCTATAATGAAATTATATACAGAAAATAAAAAAAATAATTTTATAAAAGTATTTGAATTAAATAATGAAAAAAAAAATCAAAAAATTTTATATATTTTTCAAAATTCAAAATTAATAAATTTTTTAAAAAAAAAAATTAAAAAAACTAAATGTATTTCTGTTAAAAATTATGAAAAAGTTTTATCTATATCTAAAAATGGACTTTTAAAAAATGTAAAATTTAATAACAGTATTTCTAAGTATAATTTAGTGATAATTTGTACAGGGCCAAATTCCACACTTGTGAAAAATATTTTTAAAAATCAATTTATTGAAAACCCTTACAATGAAATAGGAATTACAACATGTTTAAATCATAGCTCACTTAAAAATAATACTGTGCGCCAAATTTTTTTAGATAAGGAAATATTGGCATTGTTACCTATTTCAAATACTAAAACATCTATAGTGTGGTCAATTAAGAAAGATATTAAGAAAAATGATAATATTCAAATTAAAAAAAAAATAAAATTTTATGCAAAAAATTATCTAAAAAATATAACTCTTGATAAAAAAATAGAATATCAAAATCTAAATTTCTTAATTAGAAAAAAAAAACACTCAGATAGAGTTCTATTGTTTGGCGACGCATTGCACGTTATTCATCCATTTATTGGTCAAGGATTTAATATGACGTTAAGAGATTTATTTTGCTTGCAAAAAATATTAAATAAAAAGATAAATTTAGGTTTAGATATTGGAAGCTCAGATATTTTATCAGAATTTATTAACGAAATTAGTCCAAGAAACTTTGTTTTTGCAGCTGGTTCTGATTTGTTAAAAAATTCTATATCTTCCAAAAAGATAAGAAAGAATTTTTAAGAATTTTAAATAAAAGTAATTTTGTAAAAGATATTATTTTTAGTGTTGCTGATAAAGGTTTTAGATTTTAATTTAAAACTGATCAGATTCTGTAGAATCTTTCATGGCGTTAGTGGAAGTTTTGCCAGAGGAAATAGTGTTTGATACAGCATCAAAGTATGATGTACCCACTTCTCTTTGATGTTTGGTTGCAGTATAACCTTCTTTTTCACTATCAAATTCCTGCTGCTGTAATCTTGAATAAGCTGCCATTCCATATTGCTTATATTTTTTAGCTAAATCAAAAATTGCAAAGTTTTGCGCATGAAAGCCTGCTAAAGTTATAAATTGAAATTTATAACCCATAATACCTAATTCTTTTTGAAATATTTTAATTTCTTTATCAGATAAATTTTTTTTCCAATTAAATGAAGGCGAACAATTATATGCTAGTAATTTTCCAGGAAATTTTTTATGAATCGCAGTAGCAAATTCTTTTGCTTCTAGTAAATTTGGTTTTGCTGTTTCGCACCAAATTAAATCACTATAGGGTGCGTAGGCTAAGCCTCTTGATATAGCTTGATCCAAACCATCTTTTACGTAGTAAAATCCTTCAGGCGATCTCTTACCTGTCAAAAATCGTTTATCATTTTCATCTATATCGCTCGTAATTAGTTTGGCTGCATTTGCATCAGTTCTTGCTAATATAATTAAAGGAACATCCATTACATCAGCAGCAAGTCTAGCTGATTTAAGATTTTTAATCATAGTTTGAGTAGGCACTAAAACCTTTCCACCCATATGGCCACATTTTTTTTCTGAAGCTAATTGATCTTCGAAGTGTACACCTGCAGCTCCTGCTTTTATAAATTTTTTTGTAAGTTCAAAAACATTTAAAGGACCACCAAATCCAGCTTCACCATCAGCTATAATAGGCATTTTATAGTCTACCTTATCATTAATATTAATTTTTTCTTCAGTAGATTCCATATGTTGTATTTGGTCAGCTCTAATTAAAGCATTATTCATTGCTTCAACTAATTTAGGGGCACTATCGTAAGGGTATAAACTTTGATCTGGATACATTTCCCCAGCACTATTTGCATCTGCTGCTACTTGCCATCCACTTAAATAAATTGCTTTTAATCCTGCCTTAGCATGTTGGACGGCTTGATTACCAGATAAAGAACCAAGTGTATTAACATAAGCTTCAGTATTTAATAAATTCCAAAGTTTTTCTGACTGTGACTTGCATAGACTATATTCAATATTGAATGTACCTTTTAGTTTTTCCACATCAACTTTAGAATAGCCTCTTTTTATGTCCACAAATCTTTTTAGATCAAAAGAAACATTTCCAGATTTCATTATTGATTTTATTCTGAGTCTTCTTGAACGTTGTTCATGCCTGCACTACCCCAATCTTGATCATCATCATTCACAAACAATCCTTTGTCGGAAGATCGATCCATTGGTACTTGTGTTTTTATCTTTATTAAATCGTCCATAAAATTTACTATATTTACAAATAATACAAAAAACAATATTTTTGTTGATTTTACTTGTAAATATTTGTAAATTAAATATACTCTATATGTAAATCTTGTAAATATGAATCAAATAAACCAACAAATAGGCCACAAAATAAAGATAACGAGGAAAAAGCTAGGAATTACTCAAGTCGATTTATCGAAAAAGTTAACCATATCACCAACTTATCTTAACTTGATGGAAAGTGGTAAGCGAAAAATAGATTTAGATTTGTTGGTAAAAATAGCAAACGAACTAAATGTAGATGTATCTGATATATCAAAAAAAACAGATACAAACTTATATCAAAATTTAATGGATTTGCTTGGTGATAATTTATTTGAAAATTTAGATATTACAAATTTTGATGTTAAAGAATTAATTAATACCAATCCATTGATTGCTAAAGCGCTAGTTAAACTTGGCGATAATTATAAAAAAAGAAATCAGGATATAGTCAGCAAAGTAGAAAATATATCAGGTAAATTTATTGATAGCAGAAAAAATTCTTTTCCAGGTGAAGTAGTTTCTGATTTTATACAAGAAAACGAAAATTATTTTCCAAAACTAGAGAGTTTTGCAACTGAGATATTTCATAAAATTCAAACCAATAATAGAACAGGCTATTCATCAATATGTGATTATTTGACAAGGAATCATAATATAGAAGTTAAAGATGTTGTTCCTGATGAAAGCAAACCTTTTACAAAACAATTTTATCCAGATAAGAAAATTTTTATTTTATCAGATTATTTGTCACTGGAAACAAAAAAACTTTTTGCTGCTGCTCAAGTAGCTCAATTAGAAGCTAATGAAATTATTGATGAATATTTAAATTCTTTTTTATTCCCTACCGAAGAGTCAAAAAAGTTATCAAAAGTTGCTCTTTTAAATTATACAGGAGCAGCAATAATAATGCCTTATAAACCTTTTTATGAAGAATGCATCAAGCAGAGATACGATGTTGAACTTTTACAAAATACTTTTGCTACTTCATTTGAGCAGGTAGCCCATAGGATTACCTGCTTACAAGATTCTAAAATGAAAGGAATACCATTTCATATGTTAAGAGCTGACGTAGCTGGCAATATTTCAAAAAGATTTTCTTTATCGGGTATAGAAATACCACGTTATGGTGGTGCCTGCCCTAGATGGAATATTTATGCAGCTTTTACTATGCCAGGAAAAATTAATGCTGCTGTATCAAAAATGCCTAACGGAGAAAAGTATGTTTGCATAGCAAGAACTGTAGAAAAAGGAGTTGGAAAACATGGAATGTTTAAAAGTTTATTATCTATAGGCTTGGGTTGCCAAGAAAAGTATGCAAAATACTTTGTATATGCCGATTCATTAAATTTAAGTGACAAAAAAACAGAAACTCCAATAGGAGTTAATTGTAGAACTTGTGATCGAATGGATTGCCAACAAAGAGCTTTTCCACCTCTTCACAAAAAATTTGATATTGACCTTAATAAAAGAGGCATATCTGTTTATGTTGCGGATTAATCTTTTCTTAAAAAGTCTTTAATTTGATTTTCACAAATACTCTTAGCATTTTCAGTTTTAATCAAATAATTCCATCTTAAAATTTTTTCTAAAGATTTGTCCAAAGACCACTTTGGATACCAATTAATATATTTTTTTGACTTAAGATTACTTAATCTTAAAAAATTTGTTTCAGGTTTAAAAATTTTACTTTTTACTTTTTGAACTTTTATTTTAACATTAAGATTTTTTGAAAAAAATTTTGCAATATAATTAGCCGATTTACAGTTTGATAGTTCAGGACCAAAATTCCAATTTTGTTTTATTTTTTTTAATTTTTTTTCGTTTTTATATAATTTTTCGGCCAACATAAGATAGCCGCTTAATGGCTCCAAAACATACTGCCATGGCCTAGTAGAATTTGGGTTTCTTAATATAATTTCTTTTCTTTTTTTTATATTTAATAATATGTCAGGTATTAATCTATCTTTTGAATAGTCTCCTCCCCCAATAACATTTCCAGCTCTAACTGTCGCTAAATTTTGTTTTTTGTTATTTTTAAAAAAAGAATTCATGTAACTTGAAAATAAATGTTCACAACTTACCTTTGATGAACTATAAGGGTCTAAACCACCCAAGGTATCTGTTTCTTTAAAAACTTTATTTTTAGATACATCATAAACTTTATCAGTTGTGATAATTATAGTAGACTTAATGGTATTAATTTTTCTTACGCTTTCCAAAATATTTAAAGAACCTAAAAAATTTGTTTCAAAAGTTTCTCTGGGTTCAATATAAGAATGTCTAACTAGCGGCTGAGCAGCAAGATGAAATATTACTTCTGCTTTTGATTTCTTAATTTCTTTGTATAGTTTTTTGTAATCTCTTACATCTGCATAAATAGATTTTTCAATAATTTTATCTATCTTTGCAAGTTTAAATAAACTTGGATTTGTTTTTGGTTCTAGAGCGTACCCCGTAACTTTTGCCCCTAAGAATTTTAAAAAAATACATAACCAGCTTCCTTTAAATCCAGTATGCCCCGTAACAAATACTTCTTTATTTTTCCAAAAAAGAGAATTAATTTTTTGTTTTATCATAATAAATTATTTTTAAATTATAAAAACTTTACATACTATATAATTAATTTTTACCATAATTTGATTACATTAAAACAAAGTACACTAATTTTTATAGTTCTTGACCTTTTAAAAACCTTTATATTATAATGTTTTTTTTAATAAGCGGGTCTAGCTCATTGGTAGAGCGAATCGTTGCCAACGATTAGGTAGAGGGTTCGATTCCCTTGACCCGCTCCAAGAGTTAAAATCATTAATGAAAAAGTTTTACTATATAGAAATTTTAAGATTTATAGCTGCCTTATCAGTTTTGATTTTTCATTATCAACATTTTTTTCAGCCATTTTCGTCAGTTTCCCAAACAGATTATTTAGCAAATAAAACATTGCAACCATTTTATACTCTTCTAGAAATTTTTTATAACTATGGACATTACGGCGTACCTTTATTTTGGACAATTTCAGGATTTGTTTTTGCATTTGTTTATTTGGGGTCTCAAAAAAATACTTCGGGAAAATCTTTTTTTATAAATAGATTTGCAAGGTTATATCCCTTACATTTCGCAACTTTATTAATTGTAGCCTTATTACAGATAGTTAGTAATAAGTATGTGAGCAATTATCAAATTTACCAATATAATGATTTGTATCATTTTTTTCTTAATATTTTTTTTGTATCTGGATGGGGTTTCACTGAGGGATATTCATTTAATTATCCGATTTGGAGTGTATCAGTTGAATTAATTATTTATTTAGTTTTTTTTATTTTTATATCTAATCTAAATAAATATAAAATAAAATTTTTATTTTTATTATACTTAATACTTTTAGGCGTAGATAAATTGGGTTTGGATGGTGGTGACGAAAATATTAAATCAATTTTTATAGATTGTGCTAAGTTATTTTTTTCAGGAACTTTTGTTTTTTTTCTTTATGAAAGATTTAAAAACAAATTATATTTAATATTATTATCAGTTTTATTAATCTTATTATCATGGGTTGGTAATTTTAAGTTATTTTTATTTTTCCCAGCAATTTTATTATTTTTTGCCGCTATTGAAATATTTATGCATGACAAAGCTAAAAGAACTTTTGAATTTTTTGGAAATTTAACCTACGCTCTGTATCTTCTTCATATTCCCGTTCAAATAATAATTATTTTAATTTTTAATTATTTTAATATTATGGATGAAATTTTTTTAAATAATTACTTTTTCATTCTTTATTTATTATTAATGATTGTTTTATCTTTTGTTTCGTTTAAATTTTATGAAAAACCTATTAATAATAAAATAAGATCTTTTTTTTAAAAAAATAATTTATAATTTAGTTTATATTAATAAAACTATATGGTAAAAATATTCATCATATGAATGATAATTCTGACTTACATGATAAAAACTGTGTACCGTGCAAAGGGAGTATTTCACCTTTTGCTATTTCTGAAATACATAAATATTTAAAAAAAGTTGATGGTTGGGA
>Ga0114993_10004026_pt1 | contig 14883 bp, 12 predicted proteins | sample ArcticOcean_MG_C_FD_87042 | JGI IMG/M metagenome (GOLD analysis project Ga0114993, IMG submission 87042) | Marine microbial communities from western Arctic Ocean - ArcticOcean_MG_CB2_150 | ecosystem: Environmental > Aquatic > Marine > Oceanic | place: Arctic Ocean: Canada Basin | collected...
ACTATGAGGTTAAAGATTCGAACGATTGGACTCTTGAGTATGGTTGCTGCTTTGGCGCTTGTCGCCTGTGGTAGTGATTCTACTCCAGCAGCTGCGCCTGCGCCGGCTGCACCAGCCAAGGCTGTTGCGACAACGCCTCCGGCTAATACTCCTACTCCTATTGTCATCGTACAAGAGGGAAAGACAGTCGTGGTCACGGCAACACCGGCACCAACAAGTGCTCCTGCTCCTACGGCTACCAAAGCGCCCAGGAAGCCCACGGGCACTTTGAATGTCGTTGACAACTTGGGAACTGAGCAGTATCTGCCAAGACTCGCCACGCAAGAGGCACCCCTGAACTACATGGGTGATCCGCTGGTATGGTGGGACTGGGGGATAGATGGTCCTACGAACAAAGCAGTTCTAGAGAGCTGGAAGTTTACGGAAAATGCCGATGGCAGTGTTGACTACAGTCTGGTTATCAAGCCTAATATAAAATTTCATAAGGGCTGGGGTAATGTAACCTCCGCAGACATTAAGTTCAATTTCACTGAGAACTTGAAAGAGGGTACAGTGAACGGGAACCGAAGGCATTATGCTAACTTCTATGGTGCGGACCCAAAGAATCTGGATGACTCTAATCCTCTGGTTTTGAAGGTTCATCAGCCAGCGAAATTCAACATCATTGAGATGTTCCGGGTATTCTCTGCTGAAGAGACTCGAGGGATTCGCCCATATCCAAAAGCATACATGGAGAAGGTTGGAGAAAAAGAATTCGCTGCTAACCCAGTTTTTGCTGGACCTTACGAGTTCACTTCTTCGTCCCGTGGTTATGACGTGCTCCTCACAGCAGTGGATGACCACTACAGAATCACCCCTGGATTCAAGCAAATTCACTACTTCAAGGTTCTTGACCTAGCGACCAAGGTTGCTATGCTGCGGACTGGCCAGATAGATATCGGAATTATCCCTGGTAGGCTCGCAAAGGAAGTCGCATCAGCCGGAATTGACATCGTTATTTCCAAGAATGCGGTAGAACCTTTCCTGAACTTTGGTGGTCTTTACTGGGGCAACCCTGCATACGATGCCAATTTCCCCTGGACTACGGCAACCCCTCTCGAGGGCAGCGCAGTTGAAGTCCGCAAGGCCATGAACTACGCGATTGACCGTGAGGCCATTCTGAAGAACATTCTCTTCGGATTTGGTGAAGTCGGAATTATCGCCTTCTCCTTCAAGTCCCCAACAGCTGGTCCTAACGGTGGACCGCCTCCATGGTGGAACCCAGCGTGGAAGCCCCATCCGTATGATCCTGTGTTGGCAAAGAAGATCCTGAAGGATGCTGGTCATGAGGGATGTTTCAAATTCAATATCTGGCTTCTGGCTGGTTCAACCTATGCCGCTGATATCGGTGAGGCTGTTGCCGGAATGCTAGAGAAGAACTTGGGCTGCGAAATAACCCGTCGTCTTGGTGAGTACCGCCCAGGTCTCAGAAGCAAACTGATCGACCAGAAGACTGATGGATGGACATATATCTTTGAGGGTTCTCCGATCGCACGACCGCAACGTTATGCATGTCTCCATGGTGGTCCAAACTACCAGGTGATCATGCACTCCACACTGCAGTTCTTCACTGATATCTGCAAGAAGTCAGACAAAGTGATGGATGCTGTAGCACTGGCTAAGTACGAGCGAGAGATCGGTGACTGGGAATATAAGACCTTCAACACCGCCGCCATAGTATCGGTCCACGGTCTATATGGTGTCGGACCTAAGGTAAAGAAGGGCTCATATACACCCGCACCTCATAAGGCACTAATGCTCTTAATGGATTCCGCATTACCGGCCTAAGGGCGTCTGATCGATGAAAATAGAAACAGGGAGCTTCTTACAGCTCCCTGTTTCTATTTGTAGAGTTGTTTGCAGAAACAATACAAATGGGGGAAACCCCTCGCTAATCTCTTTGCAAACCACGCGTATACTTATGGGCTGAAGTGCCCCATGAATCAATAATCTCGCTGACCTGAACCGTAACAATTCGAACCTCTAGTTCATGATACTATCTCAACTGTTACTCAAATTGTTTGTTCGTCGATAATTTTCCATCTAACCCCTCTATCAGGCATACGTACAGATACACTCACTCATCTTTAGAATCTCATTTTTGTCACGATGCTTTTGGGCCACCATCTACACTTATAGTCTCTCCACTAACAAATGATGCTGCATCCGAGACTAAAAAGAGAATTGCATTTGCTATCTCATCAGGTCGACCTATCCTTCCCAACGCATTGTTGTCTCCCCCAATATTTGGGTCTAAACCAGCCTTCAACATACCTTTCCGGCGTCCCTCACTATCAACGCCTCCAGGAGCTATAGCGTTGACACGTATTCCATATTTCCCCCACTCACATGCACTTAATCGAGTGAGTTGAACGAGTCCAGCCTTAGCCGAACCATACGTTGCAACGCCTTCACCGGCCTTAAACGCAATCCCTGAAGCAATGTTAACGATTGACCCTCGCATTTGTTTCATCATAATCCTTCCCACGGCCTGCGTACAAAGGAAAGGACCACGAAGGTTCAAATTCAAAATTTTATCCCAGAATTCGACCGATATGTCCTCTATAGCGACGTTGTGACTACCTCCTGCGCAATTGACTAGGATATCTATCCCATCGAACTCCTGCATTGAAGTTTTAACCATCATGTCAATATCTTCTGGTATTCTTACGTCAACTTTCACAGGAAGAGCACGATTGCCAACCACCCGTACTTCTTCAGCAACGCTTTGAGCATTTTCGTACCGCAGGTCTGCTAATATTATATCTGCTCCATACTCAGCAAAGAGTAAGGCTGTTGCTCTGCCTATACCACTACCACCGCCTGTGATCAGGGCTACTCGACCCGTAAGATCAAACCGATTATTAATCATAATTTCTCCACCTCTTATATAGAATCATCCTAATGAATCCGACCTAGTATAATAACAAGTTACGAAAGCCTAAGCTTCTGATTTCTTCCTGTCAAACCTCTCTGCTATTATCTAAGGTGAAGCAATAGATACTCAAGCTCGAGTATAATGTTCTAAATCTTCCGTCTTTACTGAATAGGAGTACACAAATGATCTATGAAATGCGTACATACGAACTAGGAACAACTCAGGTGCCTGAATTCGAAAACAGATTCGCTAAGAAACTCCCATACCGCCTAGAATTTTCAATGTTAGCTGGCCTCTGGCACACCGAGATAGGGACCCTAAATCAGGTAGTTCACATATGGCCTTACGAAGACTTAAATAAAAGGGCAGAAATCCGGAAAAAAGCTGTAGAAGCAGGTAGTTGGCCTCCAGACACAAGCGGTGTGGTATTAAATATGCGATCAGAAGTCCTGATCCCTGCACCTTTCATGAAAGCCACTAAAGAACAAAACATAGGGCCACTGTATGAACTAAGGACTTACACTTATCCACCAGGAAGCATGCCAAGAGTTATTGAAGCCTGGGGGAACAGCATCGCTAAACGAGAAGAATTATCTCCTTTAGCAGGCTGCTGGACATCTGACATAGGTGACTTAAACAAACTCATCCACCTCTGGGCCTATAAGAGTTTCGAGGAGCGAATAAATATCAGAAAGCAGGCAGTAGACACCGGTATATGGCCACCAAAATCAGGGGTGCTACCGCTCAAGCAAGAGACAAAACTCTTGTTCCCTGCTTCATGTTCTCCTATGCAGTAGACAAATCATGCGAGCCGACGCAATAAAGGTGTTCCAAGAGCTAGGAGAGTGGCTGCAATCAATAGCATTGTCCCAATAGATATAACTAGAATGGGTGTTCCAGTTATTAAAGCAAGCGCTCCCAACGGGACTATAACAAAAGAGAGAGACGATCCTGTCATGTGGTAAACACTCATTACACGACCACGCACTTCTAATGGTGCATTGGAAAGCAATAGAGTGTTGTTTAAAGCCATCTGAGCAGCCTGACTCATACCTAGTGGCACTAACAAAAGAAGAGAAAGCCAGAAAAGTGATGAAGATGCAAACAATATTATGCTAGATCCAAGGCCAATGACCGCAATAAGTAAAAGTCGTCCTTTACGTTGATAATCACCAAGCATTGCTAAAAATAAAATGCCAACTATCGACCCCAAGCCTGCAGCAGAAGTGAGTAACCCAAGCCCTTCTGGCCCAACCTGTAAAACTTCCTTAGCAAAATTAGGCAACAAAAAGTTTATGGGCATTCCAAGTCCATTGCTAAGAACTGCAACTACTATCAAGAGAGCAAGTATCTTATCAGCTCGCACATTTTGAAATCCTTCAAAAATATCGTGCGTGGCTGAACCTAAAGAAAGTGAACCGTGTCCGCCTGGGGCAGATAATACTGGAAGTCTCATCAATATGAATGCAGCTATGATATGAAGAATCGCTATCGAATAGTACGTAATGTCTGCCCCCAAATCCCTGACTAAATAACCAGCTATTATTGGTGCAATAAGTCGCATAACGTTGCGCGTAGAGGAACTTAAAGATACAGCATTCAAGAGATTCGAAGGTTGTACAAGCTGACTTACGGCCGCAAATCTGGCTGGACTTGTCAACCCCAACGAAACACCAAGTCCCGCTGTTCCTAATATCAACATCCAAGGTTCGATAATGCCCGTAGATATGCTGACCCCCAACAAGCCCATACTCAACGCCATTCCGAATTGACCAGCTATCACTATGGCTCGCTTATTAAACCGATCTGCAACCAACCCGCCTATAGGTGCAACGACAAAAGAACTAAATCCAAGGGAAGAAGTAACGATGCCAAGCCAGAAAACTGATCCAGTAATGGAGTATATAAACCATCCCCGAACAATAACTTGCATTTCTATAGCAAAATCCCCACTCAGTATTCCTATATAAAACATTCGGAAAGACCGCTCTCGTAGAGATGCTAATAATCTAAATCGACCCAATTGCAATAAATCCTCAGACTCTTTCTGAGGAGGAGTACCAGTGCCAGAAGTTCGTTGCCCTGTTTCTCTTGGAGGAGTATTTTTCTCCGTTTGGTTTGAACGAGGTTCCGAACTTTTGCCTTTTGGATCTCTCTGCACCCTGTCGTATTCTGCCCTCGTAACAGGTTGACTCAAAACATTGTACGCATGATTAACCTCTTTCATGCGAATCGTGGCATCTTCTGATGGGTTAACATCAGGATGGTACATTCTGGCTAAACGTCTATAGGCAGCATCAATTATTTCTTGTTCAGCCAAGTAATGGACCTGCAAAAGTGCATATAGGTCTTCTTCGTTATTCATCGCCTACCTCTCTGAGAAACTACCTTGTACAGACAAGAATACTTTAAAATGCCAAGCTAAGGTTAACATAGCTTCATCGAATGAAAAACTTAGAGTGGACAATGTAAGCAAATGCTTTTAAAATTCCTACTACCACCTTGAACAAGGATGCTTATAATGAACCTAGAAGCCTATATCCGTAACATTCCGGATTTTCCAAAACCAGGAATCCTCTTCAAAGATATAACCCCTCTCCTGAAATCCTCAAGCGCATTCAGGTATGTTATTAAAGAATTCGGAGATTACTACCATGATAAACCTATCGATATCGTTTGCGGAATAGAGGCTCGAGGGTTTATATTTGCAGCACCTTTAGCTCTTGAACTAGATAAACCGTTTGTCCCTATAAGAAAAGAAGGAAAGCTCCCTTTTAAAACCCAAGCAACCAAGTACAAACTTGAGTATGGAGATGCAGCCGTAGAAATCCACACGGATGCTGTGAAGCCAGGACAAAGGGTCCTGATCGTAGACGATGTACTTGCTACGGGGGGAACACTGGCCACAAGCGGTGAATTGATTGAGTCTCAAGGAGGAGAAGTGGCTGGATTCGCTATCCTCATAGAATTGCTAGGCCTAAACGGAAGGTCAAAACTGGGTAACCATGACCTTATGTCACTGATCCAATACCCATAATCGTAATTGATTCTATCTCTGTCAGTTTTCCTATCAGAAAGACAAGATATGGCGACCCGGATGGGATTTGAACCCACGATCTCCGCCTTGACAGGGCGGTGTGTTAAACCGCTACACCACCGGGCCATCTCTTTCACTATACCAAAGGCAAAGTCACAAGTCGACCTATCTAATAGTTATCTACCGTCTCCTTGAATTTCCTAATAACGTCTATATGTGACTGCGGAGAGGTGAGCCCACTTCGCATCGTATTAATTAAAATATGCGAAACTCCTATTGATCTCCACGCTTGAGCTAGCTCAAGCCATTGATCAGGGGTCTTATTTGCTATAGATATAGATCCCTCGATCCCAATGGTTTTGGGGTCACGTCCAATTGTTTTAGCATAATCAAACATATAAACCAAAGCATCTCGAACGTCCTTTACAGGCATCATGGGGAACCACCCATCGGCAACTTCCACAATTCGACGGAGAACCCGTTGAGCCCCCCCCCCCATCCAGATCGGAATCGGTCTCTGTATTGGCAATGGATTTAATCCTGCTTGTTGAATAACCTCATGTTCTCCCTGAAACGTAACCAGTTCATTTGTCCATAACTCCCTCAACAGAGCAATCTGTTCCTCGATTCTATTTCCTCTGTCCACGAATGACTTCCCCAATGCTTCATATTCCACGTAGTTCCAACCAATCCCGACACCCAACCTGAGACGACCATTACTAAGAATATCCACTTCTGCCGCCTGTTTCGCAACTAAAGCAGTTTGCCTCTGGGGAAGAATCATGACATCGGTAACCAGTTCCAACGTATTTGTAATAGCAGCGAGATACCCGAACAATACTAATGGTTCATGAAACATGTCATGGTAAGAGTACCTTTGACCCCATTCTCCCCTGGGAAGAGCTCCTAGAACATGGTCATATGCAACTAAATGTGTATAACCAAGTGCCTCTACAGCTTGAACGTATTCCTTGATTGCAACGGGATCTGAACCAATTTCTGTCTGCGGGAAAACGACACCCATACTCATGACATCTCCTTACCCAAGTCGAGCTTATTGGGTTTTAGGTGTTTGCGTAATAAAAGCGAATTGCCCATAACGGTTATTGAACTTAACGTCATCGCCACTGCTGCCAACATAGGGTTCAAAAAACCAAACTCACCCAAGGCAAACCTTAACAAATGAGGAACATCACCATTCGAAAATAAAGGATAGAGGATCCCAGCAGCGATAGGGATCAGTCCAATGTTGTAGATACAGGCCCAAAACATATTTTGCTTAATAGTTTTCATGGTCACCCGTGAAAGAGAAATTGCTTTACTCACGGCAAAGAGATCTCCCCCAATTAAAGTCACATCAGAAGCTTCTATTGCAACATCAACGCCACTCCCAATAGCTATACCCACATCAGCTTGAGTTAATGCTGGGGCATCGTTGATACCATCACCAACCATCGCCACAACCTTCCCGTTTCTTTGCAATTCCCTAACATAACTCAATTTTCCTTTTGGTGAAGCGCTAGAAACGATATGCATTTTCAAAGAACTTTTGGGGTGATTCATATGAATCTGACGTGAGATATACTCGGCAACATCATGGTTATCACCTGTAAGCATGATCACTTCTAGTCCAAGCTTATAAAGAGCTTCGATAGCCTCACCTGCGTTACTCTTTAAACGATCAGCCAGCCCAATAATCCCACAAATTTCGCCATGAGTAGATACGAATATCGGTGTCTTGCCCTGTAACGATAAACTGTGCATTAATTTGTTCGCTTCTTTTAAATCAACAGCTAGATCACTCATGAGTTCCAGGTTCCCTACAACCACTTCTGCTCCATTAACAGTAGCTTTAACTCCGTAGCCAGGAAACGCTTCAAAGCTATAACTGCGATCTAATTCAAAGCCTCTGGCCTTAGCTTCATCAACGATAGCTTTTCCAAAAGGATGTTCCGAACCATATTCGGCAGTTGCAGCAAGACTTAATACTTCTTCCTCAACTAACCCTAATCCAATTATGTCTGTTACCTCTGGTTCACCTTGCGTAAGGGTTCCAGTTTTGTCTATCAGTACAACCTCAATCTTTTGAGCGAGTTCCAAAACTCGCACATTTCGAATAAAAATTCCATGTTCCGCGCCTTTCCCTGTACCAACCATTATTGCCATCGGCATTGCCAATCCAAGCGCACAAGGACATGCCACAATAAGCACTGAAATAAAAGCTAAAAGGGCATAATTGAATGACGCGGATGGTCCGAAATTAAACCAAAGAGCGAAAGTGCCCAAAGCAATCATTATAACTATGGGTGCAAAATAACTAGCAACACGATCAACAAGACGTTGAACAGGTACTTTTGCAATCTGAGCTTCTTCTACCATCTTGATTATTTTTGAGAGAGCAGTGTCTTTACCAACCTTGGTAACCCGAAAATACAAGGTACTAACGCCGTTAATTGTTCCAGTGTAAACTAGTGAACCAACATTCTTCTTGACAGGTACGCTTTCACCCGTAAGCATCGATTCATTAACAAAGGAAGTTCCATAGATTACTTCACCATCCAAAGGAATGCTTTCACCTGGTCGAACGACCACCATTTCTCCTTTTCCCACATAAGGAATAGGTACAACGATCTCAGTGTGTTCACGAATCAATGCCGCAGTTTTAGGGCGAAGTTTCATAAGTGACCGAATAGATTCAACAGCATGTCCCTTTGCTTTTGCCTCAATAAGACGACCTATCAAAACAATGGTTATGATCATAGCTGCTGTATCAAAATAAACTCTCGGCTGAACTTCTTGTACGGAAATAGTATTTGTAAGCAAAACAACTATCGCACTATAAAAATAAGCAACACTAGTTCCTATTACAATGAGAGTATTCATATCAGCAGTCTTGCGTCTAGAAGTTCGAAAAGCAGCAATATAAAACTGAGCACCTACCCAAAACTGGACAGGTGTCGCAAGAATCCAAAGAACATACCAATTTTCGAGAAATAAGGGCGCCCACAAGAACCACTCCGTGAAACTGCTGCTAAAAATCAACACGCTCAAAACAACAGAAACTGTTACTTTAACCTTTAGAGCTTTAATTTCGTTTGTCCGAGCAAGTCTTTCATGCTCTACTTCTTCATCTAACTCGTCGATTAATTCTGCAGAATACCCTGCCTGTAAAATTGCTTGTAGCAGATTCTCTATTCCAAGAAAACGATCATCATACGTAGCGTTAGCCTTTTCAGTAGCAAGGTTTACAGAGGCAGTTGATATCCCTGAGACTCCCAATATCGCTTTTTCCACATGGATAACGCAAGCTGCACAGCTCATACCATTAATACGTAAAGCTACATCACCTTTAAGATGATTCTCATTCAAGATGGTTTGGTTGCTCATAGCAATATAAAGTCCGTTCTCTATATATAGGACATTATTGACGTAGATCCTCTTCTTCTAGCGTATTAGATCCCATTATTTCTAAATCGAACCTAGGTGGGCCAACATGAGATCTTAAAACGGAGTTACCGCAACTAACACATGCGCGTGCTGAAAAAAGATTGGATGATCCGCATTGTGGACATACCAACTCTAAGTCGTTTTCTGCGAATTGGGATGGCGAAGTTTCCCCAATCAAGCTGGTTCCCTGTGGTAAACGGGATAGAATAAAGGGAGCGATTGGACCTGACAACATTCCTGCAAAGATCCAAAGAACGGGACTGCGACGCTTGGTAACAGCAATAACAGCAGTAGTAATAGCCAACCACGCCCAAACCAAAAGTGCAACAAAGACCAGAAGATAAAATAAAATTTCAAACATCTAGACCACCTAGGGGAAAAACATGGTCCGTTTAAAAAGCATTTCGCCAGCTCTACCTGTGCACACAGACAAACCACCCTTAAAAGGCACCACCTAAAGGTGACACCCTGAATAAGTCTAGGTGAGATATCACTGACCGTCAACTCACTATAAACGCTGAGACGTTTGACCACACTACATCATGGTATTACACTAAATTGCAGTAAAATGCCGAGTGGTGTAGTGGTAGCACACGTGTCTCTGGAACACGTAACCCTGGTTCGAATCCAGGCTCGGCAGCCACACACACATGCTCCTCTAAACCAACTCGTCTATAATCAATAACTTAAAAGCAGTATGACCAGTCAAAAAAATAAAAATTCGTAGAAAAACCTTAGGAACTTCACGGATAACCGCGTAATATGACTTGACATCATAGTAAGCTGATTCTACAATACGGCCCGTTCACATCTGCCAATTTAGAAAATAATGAACGAATGGTTCGAGTAATCTGATAATTAATTCATATGAAGGGTCTGAGTAATGACCAGATACATAATTAGACGATCCATACACGCACTTATAACACTGTTTATCGTATCGATTGCGGTTTTTATGATCGTACGTCTGAGCGGTGACCCGGTTGAGGTGCTCGTGCCAGATGAAGCTCCGGCTGAAGCCTATGAAGAAGTACGCAGAATGCTCCACCTAGATGAGCATATAACCGTACAATACTATATTTGGATGAGCAAAGTACTAGTAGGAGATTTTGGAGAATCGACAACACAGAGAATACCTGTCACCACTCTAATTCTTGAACGTTTCCCAGCCACTCTACAATTAACGGTTATAGCACTCCTAATAACGGTGTTCATCGGTCTTCCTATTGGGGTTTACTCAGCTGCATACAGAGGAACCACTATGGATCTATTAGCCAGAGGTTTTGCGGTCCTTGGACAAGCACTTCCAAATTTCTGGCTAGGAATCGTATTCATCCTCATATTCGCAGTATGGCTTGATTGGCTACCAGCAGCCGGTAGAGAAGGTGGCTTTGAATTCATGATCATGCCGGCTGTAACTTTAGGATGGTTCCCCGTGGCAGGAGTCATGAGATTAACCCGCTCAAGCATGCTAGAAGTGCTCAATAGCGAATATGTCAAACTTGCTAGGGTCAAAGGCGTTCGGGAATCTTTGGTTCTCTGGAAACACGCGTTTAAGAACGCAGCTCTCCCTGTCCTTACATACTCCGCTTTGATTCTTATTTTCATGGTTCGTGGGTCCGTTATTGTAGAAACGGTTTTTGCCTGGCCGGGAGTTGGTCGACTGGTATTAGAATCCGTCTACAACAGGGATTTCCCAATTGTACAAGCTGTGGTACTACTGTTCGCATCCTTTTTCATAACTGCTAACCTTGCAGTAGACATTCTCTATGCATATCTAAATCCGAAGATTAGGTACGGGTAATTTAAGATGGCTATCCCAAATATAATAAAAAGACTTCATATATATAAGCTTCTTCCTAAAAGAGCATGGGCTGCTTCAGAGTCTGATGTGCCTCAGAAAGATGCACCTTTAGATAAGACAGTTGCAGCACATCTGGCGCAGCCCTGGTGGAAGAAGCACCTCAATTTCGTACCAACTGTTCCTTTGTTTATTGTTGGTCTTTTCCTATTCTTGGCAGTGTTCGCTGATGTTGTATCTCCGCATGACCCTAGAGAATCAAACTTATCAGCAAGCCTCAGCCCTCCGTTCTGGGTCGGGGAATCCTCATTTGAAATAGCAGGGTTTTCCTTCACCAAAGAAGCAGGCACTTTGACCTATCTACTTGGAACAGACCTTCATGGACGTGACATATTCAGCAGGATGATTCATGGAAGTAGAATCGCTGTCTTGGTATCTGGAATGGTACTCGCAATAGCAACCACGATTGGAGTGAGCCTGGGCGTATCGTCAGGCTACTTTGGTGGAAAACCTGATGCAATCATCATGCGTTTAGTAGATATCATGCTAGCTTTCCCTCCCCTACTTATTGCTATCGTATTCTCGGTAGTTTACGAACCTAGTTTTAGGAACGTAATCATTGTGATTAGTGCTTTGTATTGGGCTATAACTGCGCGTCAAGTTCGAGCTGAATCTCTAGCCGTTAAGACTCAAGATTTCGTCACGCTGGCTAGGGTAGCAGGCGCATCCCATTTACGAATTATGTGGAAACACATCCTTCCAAACATTATTCCAACCGTCCTCGTAATCACGACTTTACAGGTTGGAACAGTAATCTTATTTGAAGCATCATTAAGCTTCCTTGGTGTTGGAATCCCCCCGCCAAACCCGTCATGGGGAGTAGTGGTCTCTGAAGGTCGTGATCAACTTTCGACCGCATGGTGGATATCCCTATTCCCTGGAATGTGCATTGTTGTAGCAGTTTTGACTATGAACACACTTGGAGACTGGGTAAGGGATCGACTAGATCCAATGATGCAACATCTCTAGAGGTAACATATGACCCAAAAAATTAATAAGAATAAAAGTAATACTAACAATGGAAAACATCTATTGCAGGTTGATGATCTCAACGTCCACTTCTTTACCAGACGTGGCGTAGCCCGAGCAGTGGACGGGGTAAGTTTCCACGTTGATGAAGGTGAGTCGTTAGGGATCGTTGGCGAATCAGGCTCTGGGAAATCGGTTACAGCGCTTGGGATTCTCCGGTTAGTCCCTTCACCAGGTGAAATTGTTCAAGGTTCTGTCCGGCTTGATGGAGAAAACCTTACAGAGATTTCAGGTCAAGCCATGCGTAAAATTAGAGGAAGCAAAATCTCCATGATATTGCAAGACCCTATGACGTCCTTAAACCCATCATTTTCCATAGGGGAACAAGTATCTGAAGCCATATCGATACATCAAGGTCTTAAGGGTAAATCTCTCAAAGACAGAGTCGTAGAAATGCTAACGAAGGTCCGAATACCTGCCGCGGAATCACGTGTAGGTGATTTCCCTCATCAACTGAGTGGCGGTATGCGCCAAAGAGCCTCAGGTGCCATAGGTATATCTTGCACACCAAAAGTTCTTATATGTGATGAACCAACTACTGCTTTAGACATGACTATCCAAGCTCAATACCTTGAGCTACTAAAAGAGGTTCAAAAAGAAACAGGAGTTGCATTTATTTTCATAACCCATGATATGGGTATCGTAGCAAAAATGTGTGATCGAGTCGTTGTTATGTATGCTGGACGAATAGTCGAAGCTGGTCCAGTGATTGACGTGTTCCGTAATCCATCACACCCCTACACAATATCCTTACTAAAATGCCTGCCTAGACTAACAGCGGTTGATCGACTCGAAAGTATTGATGGTCAACCTCCAGACCCTCACGTCTTCCCAACGGGATGTCGTTTCGCACCACGATGCCCAAAAGCACAAAAACTCTGCCGTGAGGAGTATCCTAAAACTACCGTTGTATCAGGTGATCACATCAATGCTTGTCACTTTCCTGGAGACTGGAACTAATGGCTACAGAAAAAAAGGTTTTGCTCAAAGTAAGTGGGCTAAAAAAGTATTTTCCAGTTACTCAAGGTCTGATATTTAGTAGCCTCCTAGGAAACGTCAAGGCGGTCGATGGGGTGGATTTTGTTGTCCATGAAGGTGAGACATATGGTCTTGTAGGCGAATCAGGTTGCGGTAAAACAACTATTGCAAAAATGATTCTTCTCATCGAAAATCCCACCGAAGGTACAATAGAATTTCAAGGCAAGGATATCAACAAGATAAAAGGGGATGACCTAAAAGAATATCGGCGACTCGCACAGGCAGTATTCCAAGACCCGATGTCCTCTCTGAATCCGAGGATGAGGGTTTGGGAAATAATCACTGAACCCTTGATCGTTACTCAACCAAACGTAACCAAGCAAAAGGCAAGAGATCGAGCCGCTGAACTTCTTACCACAGTAGGTTTGATTCCAGACAATATGAACCTCTACCCACACCAATTCAGTGGTGGGCAACGGCAACGTGTTGCTATTGCCAGAGCATTATCTAGTAATCCAAAGTTCCTCGTACTTGATGAACCAGTTTCTGCGCTTGATGTATCGATCAGAGCCCAAATCATGAATCTGTTAAAGGACCTACAAAAAGAGTTTGGGTTGACCTTGTTCATTATTGCCCATGACTTAGGTACAGTTCGTTACATGAGCGATAACATAGGAGTGATGTACTTAGGGCAAATGGTTGAAAAAGGCACATCTGACGCAGTCTATGGAAACCCTATGCATCCATACACACAAGCCTTACTTTCGAGCGCACTGCCATTTGACCCCGAGGAAGCATCAAAACAATTTGCTATAGCTGGAGAGATACCAAGTCCGCTAAATCCACCAGCTGGATGCCGTTTTCACACTCGCTGTCCCCACGTGATGGACATGTGTTCAGTAAATAAACCTGAGCTAACTGAAGAGGAACCAGATCATATGGTCTCTTGTTACCTATATGAACCGAGTATGGCTGGCAAACCATCGAAACGAACTGTGGAAAAATCCTCTTAAAGGGTCACTCTTAAGAAAAGTTTTTAGTTTTTGGGTTTTCTGTTAGTTGAAATAAGCCTCTTCCCACACCTTTCATACTTCTATTATTGTTGAATTCTAGAAAACAGTTCACCCAAAATAACTCCATCTTCTTAAAATGGATGTGCTAAAATTTGCAAGCAAAAACCCAATCAACCGTATATATATTTATCGTGAATCTTACAGAAGTAATTAAGGTTACAACAATAAGTCCATCAATTTTCACAATGTGTATAAAACAAAATGAAAGCTAACTGTTGATTTTGCTTATCTCTTCCTTTAACCTTAGCGCTCAAAAGCCTAACCAAAGGAAATCCTTTCTGCAAATTAAGGAGTCTCATTATGAGTGGTCCATTGCAAGGTGTACGCATATTTGACATGACTCATGCCGGGGTCGGGCCCTGGGGAACAATGATCCTAGCTGCTATGGGGGCTAATGTCATTAAAATTGAAACTCCTCAAGGTGATGTTATAAGGAACATGAGGCCTAGATATAACGACCTTTCAGCAGTGTATATGCACTGTAACCTAGGGAAAAAAGGTATCTATTTAGATCTCAAATCGGAGAAAGGCAAGGAAGTAG
>Ga0114993_10004031_pt1 | contig 14858 bp, 13 predicted proteins | sample ArcticOcean_MG_C_FD_87042 | JGI IMG/M metagenome (GOLD analysis project Ga0114993, IMG submission 87042) | Marine microbial communities from western Arctic Ocean - ArcticOcean_MG_CB2_150 | ecosystem: Environmental > Aquatic > Marine > Oceanic | place: Arctic Ocean: Canada Basin | collected...
GATTAAATGCACAAAAATTAGTAGATTCTGTAATGACAATTACTTCTTTAGATAAAAATTGGGATTGGCAAAAAGCATTAGGTGATGGTTCAACTTCTAGAAAAGTTATCAATATTTTACAAGGGAAAATATTTGAAACCAAATTATGAATATAGAAACATTTACACCCTTTTCAAAATAACTTAGAATATGGCTATCTTTATCACTGGGAAAAATAAACCATTATCTATTGAACTAAAAAAAATCCTTTCTAATACATTATGTCCAGATTTAAATGAAATTAATTTAACATCTAAAAGTGACATAGAAAATTATTTATCAAATAATGATGTCGATACCATAATTCATGTGGATGCGTTACATAGCATCAAAAATTGCGAGGATGATAAGTCATATGCTATGCAAATAAATTTTAACAATACTAAAAATTTGGTTGACGCTATAAAAAAATATCCTAAAATAAAATTTATTTTAATTAGTACACCATGTGTGTTTAATGGAAAAGATGGTATGTTTTTAGAAAATTCAATTCCTCACCCTGTAAATTTCTATGGTTTAACTAAACTACTTGCTGAAAAAGAAGTTGAAACTCTAACTAATTATTTAATAATTAGAACAAATTATGTTGCAAAAAAATTGTGGCCATATCCTGAAGCATTCACTGATAGATTTAGTACTTATTTATTCGCAGATCAGGTAGCAAAAGCTATAGTTGAAATTTTATCAGAAAATTTTAACGGTATTTTACATATTACTGGGGATAAAAAAATTTCAATGTTTGATTTAGCAAAAATCACTACCTCTGATGTGAAACCTATTACCATGGTAGATTACTCTGGACCTGCATTGAATGTTGATATGAGTTTGGATTCTAAACGATGGAAAAAATATTCAATCTCATATGACCCTCGTTCATGTGATGGAATTAAATAAAGAAGTCTTTGAGTGTGTTTTGATTTGAAGATCCTAATTACTTCCACAGGAATACATCAAAAAGCTGGGACGTATACTGTTTTAAAAAATATTTCTCCAATATTATCAAAAAACCATGATGTAACAATTTTAACAAATGAAAGTGATGTTGATATTGAATGTACAAAATTAATAAAATTAAAGTTGAGTCCGTTTCCAATTCCACCATATTTTAATTTACCAAAATTTAAAAAATTAGTTGAAGATGGATTTCTTGATCAATTTGATATAATTCATTCTTTTGAATATCCAATTTTTCTATCTGATTATCTAACAAAGAAAAAATCTCTTTTCAAAGCTCCGTTAGTAATTAGTGCCCATGGGTCAATTCATCAATTTGGAGGTTTTCCTAACAATGTGTTAAAAAAAATTCATAATAAATTAATGAAAAAATACATTGGTAATGTATCGTTATTTTTGGGATCAACTAATGCAGAAAAAAACCATCTTTTAAAATATGGAATTTCTGAAAACAAATTAGCAGTACTACCTCTTGGTGTAACAGTTCCAAATATTTCTAGAACTCAATCAAAACGACTCTCAGTAATTTATGTTGGACGTCTATCAATTTCAAAAAATATTGATCTTTTAATTAAAGCTGTTCATCTTTGTAAACGAAATGATTTTGATCTTATTATATCTGGTGAGGATTTTGGTATGTTAAATAAATTAAAAAAACTAACAAAAAAATATCATCTTGAAAAACGAATAATTTTCAAAGGTAGGATTTCTGAAAATGAGAAGAATACATTATTTTCTGAGGCTACAATTTTTGTTCATCCTTCTTTAGAAGATGTATTTTCCTTATCATTGATTGAAGCTGCAGCTGTAGGAATACCTTCAATAGCTTTTGATGTTGAAGCTAATTCTGAAATATTTGAAAAAAATTGTGGTTTAATTGTAAAAGATCTAACTGAATTGTCATTAGCAAAATCTATTGATGATTTATTGGATGATGATAATAGGCGTAAAGAAATATCTAAAAATGCTATAAATTTTATTCCTAAAAAATATAATTGGAATAACACAGTTCAAATTTTAGAAAAACTTTATTCTCAAATAAAATAATTTCAAAATTGATTTTTAAGAGTCATTTTTAATCCATCTTCTAGTTTTGTTTTAGGAGTCCAACCATAATGTTTTTTGAATTTTGTAAAATCTCCTCGTATTTCAGGTGAATCATTTTTCCTTTTTTTATTTTCCTTTGAAATAATTGGAATTTTTGATTTATTTTCTCTAATCAATTTTTCACATATTTCTTTAATTGATGTACTTTTATTAGTACAAATATTATATACATGAAAACCTTTTTTTTGTGATTTTGTTACTTTAACAAATGCATTTACCACATCATCAATGTATACAAAATCTCTTTTTGATTTTATGTTGCCAAGAGAAATTTGTGATTTTGTTTTAATTTGATTTATTATACTATTGATAATGTTATGTTGAGCTGAATTTGGCCCATATACAGAAAAAAGTCTTAGAATTGAAATATTTAGACCATATAATTCAGAATAAGTTTTACACATAGATTCTGCCAATATTTTACTTGATGAATAAATTGATGATGGTTTTAGATGATCATTTTCTTTAATTGGTAATTTTTTAGGTTTTTCATAAACATGACTTGTACTTGCTAAAATAAAATTTGCATCTTTTTTTCTAGCAATCTCTAATAAATTATTTGTACCAATTACATTAATTTTATAACAAATGTTGGGATGTGTATTACAATATTCAACATCACTTACGGCAGCTAAATGAATTAATGTTTGAAATGTTTTTTTAATATTTCCATTTCTAATTTTATCGATATTTTTTACTATGGGAATAACGTTAGCACCACATTTTGTGTGTCTATTACTAACTCCAATAATTTCAAATTTTTCAAATTTTTTTATTAGATTAGATCCAATAAAGCCATCATGACCTGAAATTAATATGGTTCTCATTAATTTCTTCTGTACCTATTTACTTATTATTGTAATTGATTTTAATTCCATAAAAATTTAAAACATATACTTAAAAAGAGATCTTAACCACTTTTGATAAATCATGACTAATGCATTAATTACTGGAATCACTGGGCAAGATGGATCTTACCTTGCAAAATTCCTTTTAGATAAAGGCTATAATGTTTTTGGTGGATATAGGAGATCATCATCAAAAAATTTTTGGCGACTAAACTATTTGAATATATTAGACAAAGTAAAACTTATTCCTTTAGATATGTTAGATTCACCATCATTATCAACTGCACTCCAATCTTCAAATCCTACAGAAGTTTATAATTTGGCTGCTCAAAGTTTTGTTGGGTTATCATTCACTCAACCGATTAATACTTCTAACGTAAATGGTACTGGTGTAGTGCGTCTACTTGAAGAAATTCATAAATTTAACTCAAAAATTAAATTTTATCAAGCTTCTTCTAGTGAAATGTTTGGAAATATAGAATCAAAAACAAAAAATGAAAAAACCCCCTTTTCTCCCACTAGTCCATATGCTATTTCAAAAGTTGATGCATTTTTTGAAACCAAAATGTATAGAGAAACACATTCTTTGTATACTGTTAATGGAATTTTATTTAATCATGAATCTCCATTACGTGGATTAGAATTTGTTACAAGAAAAATTACTAATGAAATAGCAAAAATTTCATTAGGACTTTCAAAAAAATTGGTTCTTGGAAATTTAGATCCAAAAAGAGATTGGGGATATGCTAAAGAATATGTGGAAATGATGTGGAAAATGTTACAACAGAAAAATCCAGATGATTATGTTTTAGCAACTGGACAAAGTCATTCTGTAAGAGAATTTGTTGAAACTGCTTGTAAAGAAGCTGGCGTATCAATCAATTGTGTTGTTTCCAGTAAAAAATATTTTCGTCCAAGTGATGTCAATGATTTAAAAGGTGATAGTTCAAAAGCTAAAAAAATACTTGGTTGGAAACCAAAAATTACTTTTAAAAAATTAGTAAAAATTATGATTGAAGAAGATATTAAAAGATGGAATAAATTTCTAAAAAAAGAATACTTTCCTTGGGATGCTGATTCATCTATTTAATTCTCCTTTTTAATTCTCTAACAATATCTACTGAAATATACAAACCAAGTTCTAAATTTTGCTTTATGAAACAATCAATATTTTTGAAAAATATTTTTTTACCAAAATTTCTCCAAAACCATTTAAAAAATGGATAGTGAAGAAAAATTATATCTAAAAAATTTGAATTGGTTTGTTTTGCATAATGAAATATACCTTTACTTGTAGTCCCCCCATCATACCTATACATTAAAACTTCATCTAAAATATTGTAATCTCCATATTTGAAGCCATTTAGCATTGTAGACAAATCCATACAATCCTTTAACTCTGAGACAAAAAATTCTTGAATTTGATTTGTTCTATAAACCCCAAAAAAAACTTGTATGTGACCTCTTAATTTTAAATAAAATCTAATTTTTTTCTCATATGAACCATATGTGGAATAATTTTGAAGATAGGCAGATTTACTAATAATTTTCCCCCAGATTCTTTCTATAAATCCTTTTGAATCCTTTTTAGATACATTGTTGGTTTTTTCACCATAGGATTTAACTTGTGAGGCACTACAAACTATTTTATCATTTGATTCTACAACTTCTACGTTTTTTTCAATATATTCTGGTAATATTATATCATCTACTGATGCCCAAAGAAAATATTTGCCTCTTGCTTCTTTTAAAACAAAATTAAAATTCCATAGAAAACCCATGTTCTTTTCTTGTTTAAAATATCGAATTCTTTCATCTTTTTGTATATACTTTTGACAAATTACCGAGGTAGAATCTGTAGATGCATTATCTGATATAATTATTTCAAAATCTTCAACAGTTTGATTCAATAATGATTCTATTTTCTTTTGTAAAAACTTCTCACCATTATAGACTGGTAACCCTATGCTGATTTTGGGATTTTTCCTACTATCTGTATTAATTGATGAATTCATTATACTGAATTAGTAAAATCTGTACTTTTCATATCTAATAATCCTTCTTTAATTCCTTTCATTTTAATTCCAGTTTCATCTAAAATTTTTTTATTGTTCAAGTTAATATTTTCTCTTTGTGCGTCTAGATTTAATTGATCTGATTTAATTGGAACTAACAATTTTTTATCCAATCCAAATATCTCTGCCGTTTTTAACGCCCAGTCAAATCTACTTATGAAATCTGAACCTGTTAAATGAAATATTCCAGTATGGTTATTTTTTATTAGTGCATCAACTGCATTTAAAAAATCTGGTATGTATGTTGGTACGTTATACCAATCTGTAATCTCTTTAAATTCTTGTTTTTTAGATAGGGCATCAATAACTCGTAATACTGAATTTGTATGCTGCCATGGTTGTTTCCAAAAATAGGGCTGATCAACTCTTAAAATTAATGATTTTAATTGTGACTCTAGAATTAACTTTTCTCCTTTTAATTTTGTTAACCCATAATTTGTTTTTGGATTAGATGGAATATCAATTTCAGTATATGCTTTCTCATTTTCTGAAAACACAAACGATGTAGAAATGTATATGATCTTACTATTTGTTTTTTGACAACTTTTTATTACATTGGATGTACCATCTACATTAATTTGATTTGCCATTTTTTTTTCACGCTCACACAAATCTACATTTGTTAATGCAACTGTATGAATCACTATATCTGGATTAATTTTTGTAATTAGTTTTTCTGTCTCTTTTTGATTAGTAATATCCAAAAAATAACCCTTTTTGTCATTTACTTGATTTTTTTTGAAAGTATATTTTACATCTAAATTTTGTTTGGTGAAAAATTTTAAGAGATTCCATCCTATTACACTGCTTCCACCAATAATTAAAATACTCATTTTAAATCACTTTAATGAAATTAGTTCCCACATTTGATCTTTTTTAGAAACAATTGGAGAATGTAATGGCCAAATTACCCCAAAACTTGGATCATTCCATCTAACTCCTTTTGCATGATCAGAAGAATATTCTTTTGATATTTGATAAAACACAACTGAATTATCTTCTAGTGACTGAAATCCATGTGCAACTCCTTCTGGAACATACACCATTTTATGATTTAATTCAGTTAATTCAACTCCAAACCATTTATTCTTTGTTGGGGAATTTTTACGTAAATCTACTACTACATCGAATATTCTGCCTTTGGTACATCTAACAAGTTTTGTTTCTTCATAAGGTGAATCTTGAAAATGCATTCCTCTTAAAGTTCCTTTTTTTAAATTCAATGAAATACTACATTGCATTAAATTTGAATTTAATCCCATTTTTTCAAACTCTTTTTTATCCCATGAACGTGCAAAGAATCCTCTTTCATCTCCAATCTTTTCAATTTCTACAATAAAAGTTCCTGAGAGTTCAGTTTCAGTAAAAATCATATTAATTATCTTTTTTTAAAACTGCATTATAAGATTAATCCATAATAATCATGAATATCAAGTTAAAATCAAACATATTTTTTAGTGAATTCTTCAAACTGATTAACAACATATTCCTGCATATCTTTATTCAACCCTGGATAGACGCCTATCCAAAATGATTGATTCATAATTTCATCTGTATTTTTTAAACTTCCAGATATTCTATAATCTATATTTTTGAAATAAGGCTGTTTTGTTATGTTTCCAGCAAAAAGTGGTCTTGTATCCACCTTCCGTTCAGTTAAAAATTGTAATAATTCTGTCTTTGAAAATGGTGCATCCTTTCTAACTGTAATTGGAAAACCAAACCAAGCAGGATCACTTTTTGGTGTGGCTTCTGGTAAGATAAAGAATTTTTCATATTTGCTCAAATGTGTTTTCAAAAATTCAAAATTCTTTTTTCTTTTTTCTATGAATGATGGGAGATTTTGAAGTTGAGCTAAGCCTACTGCAGCTTGCATATCTGTAATTTTTAGATTGTATCCAATATGAGAATATGTATATTTATGATCATATCCTTTTGGTAACTCTCCTAATTCCCAACAAAAACGCTTACCGCATGTATCACTCATACCTGTAGCACAAAAACAATCTCTTCCCCAATCTCTAAATGATTCTATAATTTTCTTTAATTGTACATTGTTTGTAAATACAGCTCCTCCTTCACCTGTGGTTATGTGATGTGCAGGATAGAAACTAATAGTTGCAATATCTCCAAACGTACCAACCGATTTTCCATCATATGTTGTTCCTAATGCATCACAACAGTCTTCTATCAACCACAAATTATATTTTTTTGCAATTCTTGTTACTTCATCAAGATCAAATGCATTTCCTAATGTGTGTGCAATCATTATCGCTTTAGTTTTTTCTGATATGGCATTTTCAATTAGGCTTGAATCAATTTCATATGTTGATATGTTTACATCTACAAAAACAGGTTTAAGATTATTTTGTAAAATTGGATTAACTGTTGTTGGAAATCCTGCGGCTACTGTAATTACTTCATCACCAGACTTTAAAGCTCTTTCTCCTAATTGTTCTGAAGTTAATGTTGTTAATGCAAGTAGGTTGGCTGATGATCCTGAATTTGTAGTGAGAACAAAATTTACATTTAAGAATTCTGCTAATTGTTTTTCAAATTTATTGTTAAACCTACCTGAAGTCAACCAAAAATCAAGTGATGATGAAACTAACATTTGTAAATCCATTTCAGAAAACACTTTACCTGAAACTGGAATTGTAGATTGATTCAAAATAAATTCATTTTGATTATGTGCTAATTTATAATATTTAGAAACTAATTCCATTATTTGCTTTCGTATTTTTTTAATATCATCTGTTTTATCTAAATCGACGTTTTCTAATAATTTTATTATATCTGACAAATCACTTTATTGCTGTCCAAACTGTATTCATATATTTTGCTTTTTCAACGTATTTTTCAATTTGTAATTCTGTAAATTTTCTCATTTCTGTCTTGTTTGCATAGTTTTCATACCATGATACTGTTTCAGATATTGTTTCTTTAATTGAATATACTTGTCGCCATTCAAGTAAATTACTAGCTTTTGATGAGTCTAATCGCAGAAAATTAGCTTCATGAATGGAATTTTTTGTCTTCTTTGACATGTCTTTCCAATATGCTTTTTGTTTCATCTCTTTAATTATTTGAACAACCAATTCCTTCACAGTTATATTTGCTGAAAGATTTGGTCCAAAGTTCCAAGATTCATTGTATGAATATGGTTTGTTCAATAATTTTGATGCAAGTAAAAGCATACCTGAAATGGGTTCTAAAACATGTTGCCATGGACGTATTGATTTTGGATTACGAATTAACATTGGTTTTCCTGAATATGCTGAACGCATACAATCTGGCACTATTCTGTCTTGTGCCCAATCTCCACCACCTATTACATTACCAGCTCTTACCGTTGCTATTCCTACTTTCCTCTTTTCATTATTTGGATTAAAAAAAGATCTAGTATATGATGAAGTTACTATTTCTGTTGCTCCCTTACTAGCACTGTATGGATCAAAACCTCCTAACGGATCATTTTCTCTATATGCAAAACTCCATTCTTTATTCTCATAACATTTATCACTTGTAATGACAATTCCAGCTTTAACTGATTGCGTGTTCCTTATTGCTTCAAGAACATTAACTGTACCCATAATATTTGTATGAAAAGTATCTACTGGTTTTTCATATGATAATTTAACAATAGGCTGTGCAGCTAAATGAAATACAATTTCAGGCTTGTGTTTTATCAAGCATTTTTGTAAAAAAGATTGATCTTTTACATCTCCGTGTATGTGATTGATGTCTTTCTTTAATTGTAATATTTCAAAAAGTGATGGTTTAGTTGGTGGTGATAATGAATATCCTGTAACCTTCGCACCTAATGATTTTAGCCACAAAGTAAGCCAAGATCCTTGAAAACCAGTATGTCCAGTTATAAAGACTTTTTTATTTTGAAAAACTCCTTTAAACAGTTCATTGGAAATCATTTTACCCAATTTCCCATTTAACTTGGTCCATATTCATATTAAATAAAATTCAATATAGTCTAAAACTCTTTACATTAAATTAAACTTGTAATGTAAAATTAATTTATTGTATTATGGGATGTCTCCAAAGTGACTGTACCGGTATTACCTTAAGTGCTTTTGTAATTCCAATAATGGTGTTTCTATACATATCGAGATTATCTTCTACTAGCTTAAATTGTTCATTAGTTAATTTAAAAACAACGTTTACGGGACTCGTAAATTTAAATTCATCTAAAAATTTATTTTCAAATTCTAACCATTTTTGAATATCGTATTCAAACGAAAATTTAGGATTTGTAGACATACGTTCTTTCTTAAGTGGGTTATGTGAAATTCCAGCACAATAATTTGACACATCTCTAAATTGTTTTTCAGTTATTTCATTTAATTTTCCAAATTCATTTAAAATATCATGAGCAATTGCTATTGTATATTCATTCCATTCATTCATATATTCTGCAGTAACTAATGAGTAGTAATATTTTATTACATTAAAACCTGATTCTCCATCAATGAGTTTTTGATATTCTTTATCGTCTTGATAAAATTCTAATATGTCTTCAGGCGAATCCCACAATTCATTCACAGTAGATTTTTCAAATCTATTGAAAATATCTTGAATATTTTTTGGAGCATTTTTTAATTGTTTTACAATTCTATGTGATAATTCTAACACATCTACATTTTGTTGTCTTAAAAACTTCAATAATGGATCATACACAACACCTCTATTTGTTACATTTAATGCAAAACTTAATTTTCGTAATTCTACATATTCATCAAAAGATAATGAATTTGAACCTACAACAACTTCTTCAGTTTCTAATATCTTTTTCCCATTTTTTAATTTCACAAAATCTCCAGGTAAAATTCTAAATTTTGTTTTAAATTTCCATTTTTCTCTTTCAGATGGAGTATTTAATTCAGAACCATCTAACAACATACAAGTATGTACTATGATATCTTCAATTCTATTATTGACTAATTTTCTTAAAGTTTCTATATGGCTCTGATATGATTCACCCGGTAAACCTAGAATTACTTCTGCAGTTGTTCTTAGATTTGCTTCTTTAATTGCTGGAGCTAAAGATAATATTTGATCTACACTAATGTTATCTCTGCGTATATTATGTAATACTTGTTCATCCATTGACTGAACCGACATTGAAAGTAATAAAGAATTACTCAGTTTTTTTACCGATTCAATAATTTTTTCTTTATTATTTTTTCCAGTAGTGGTAACAACCTTGTTAGGATACTGTGTTGTTTGTTTAATATGATCTATAAAATCACATATTTCTAAATCCCTTGGCATCATTCCAAAATTAAGATCACTCACAAATAATGTATGAATATTAGCAGGGACATGTTGAGAAATATATTTGAGATCTCCTTTAACACGTTCTAATGAAAATCGAGTTACTTGTTTTACATCATCCACACCATCAGTACAAAAAGTACATGAAAATGGGCATCCTCGATTTGTTTGAAGCATAGGACTTAGTTTTCCATCAAAAAATTCATCTAATATGCCACTTTGGTATGGTGATGGAATTTCATCTAATTTCTTTATTCTAATTGTGGGAATAGAAAACTGTATTTCACTATTATGTTTCCTGGAAATGCATCCATCAATTGGATTCTCCTTAATTACTTCTTTAATCTCTTTTTTATTTTTAATTTGTAATATTTTTTCTATCAAATTTGAAAATCCAGTTTCTCCATCAATTTGAACATAAACATCACAATCTGAATATTTATCCATAAATTTTTGTTGAGATGGTACATCTATTGGAAAATTAGGACCTCCCCAAACAGTAATTCCTTCAGAATTTACATCTCTAAATATTCGAAACAGTTCTGATCCAATATTTCTAGACCAACAATAATTACTTAATCCTAAAATATCTGGGGGGTCATTTTGTATTGCATCATATAATTTATCATTATATTTGAATAATTTTATATCTACATCAGAACCAAAACGACTTGAACAATAACTTGCTACAAAACCAATATTTAGAGGAAATGTTTCAGTTGTAATTGTAACTGTATCGTATGTTAAATCACCTAAAAAGATTTTTAGAGGCTTCATTTCTTAATCTTAAAATAAATTTTATGCTATTAAACCCTACCCTGTTAAAAATTATTTATTTGTATAATCTTAAAACAATATAATTTAAATTAATTATTTCACCAAATTTTCCATTTAGCTTGGTCAGAATTCCATAATTCTTCTAATTGATTTTTATCTCTTAATGCATCCATTGGTTGCCAAAACCCTGTATGTTTATATGCAGACATTTGTCCTTCTGTAGATAATTTTTCTAATGGTTCACGTTCCCAAATTGTTGTATCATCTTTAATATAATCAATGACGGCTGGCTCTAAAACAAAAAACCCACCATTAATCCAGCCCCCATCACCATCTGGTTTTTCTTCAAAATTTGTAACCTTGCCACTATCTAAATAAATTTTACCAAATCTTCCTGGTGGTTGAACAACTGTCATTGTTGCTAATGTTTTTTTACTTTTGTGAAAATCTATCAATTTGGTTATGTTGACATCACTTAATCCATCCCCATAAGTAAAACAAAAAGTTTCATTACCAATATATTTTTTCACTTTTTTTAGTCTCCCACCAGTCATTGTGTCTAAACCTGTATCGACTAATGTTATTTTCCAGGGTTCTACCGATTTGTGGTGAATTTCCATTTTGTTTTCTTTTAAATCTAAAGTGATATCTGAGTTGTGTAGTGAGTAATTCACAAAATATTCTTTAATCATGTATCCCTTGTACCCACAACAAATTATGAAATCATCTATACCAAAAGTGGAGTAGATTTTCATAATATGCCAAAGTAATGGCATTCCACCTATCTCTATCATTGGTTTAGGTTTTGAATGTGTTTCTTCAGATATTCTAGTACCATATCCGCCTGCAAGAATTACTGCCTTCATTTCTAATTAGTGAATTTATTACATATATAATTATTTTAAAAAGTTGATTTCTCATTCCAATCTTGGTATATCTATAGAACCATTATTTCTTGACATATTCAAAAACATGAACTATATGAGTGATAAATCAAATATGACTTTCAAAAAATTCACCTAAAATTATGATTGATACAATTACTATTAAAATAAAATAGCAATAATAGTGGGTCACATTATTAATATTTCAACATGGATATCAAGAAAAAACTTTATCGCTTTACTGAAAAATTGATTGGTGGTCATGGCATAGGAAATTTACCTATAATTCAAAATCTTAATGCAAAAGTAATTGCACATTTGAAAGAGGAATATACAATAGTCGATGGACATAAAATGTTCTTAGACAAAAATGATTCCCTTTTGCTATCAATTAATAAAACTTATGAACAAAATGAAACTAATTTCATTAAAAATTCGATTAACAGAGGTGACATAGTTATTGACATTGGTGCAAATATTGGATATTACACCTTATTGTTTGCAAGACTTGTAGGTGATACTGGCAAAGTTTACTCATTTGAACCAGATCCAAGAAACTTTCTATTATTAGAAAAAAATGTACAAATTAACAATTACAGTAATGTATTATTGGAAAAAAAGGCAGTATCTAATAAATCACAAAAATCTCAACTCTATATGACCGAATTTACTCCAGTAAGTTCTATGCATAAAGGAAATTCATCTATAATAGATGAAATTGATATAGATGTAGTAACTCTTGATGATTATTTTAAAATTAATCCAATTAGACCAGATTTTATTAAAATAGATATTGAAGGGTATGAATTAAATGCACTAAAAGGAATGAAGTCCATTTTACAATCCAGTGATAAAACTAAAATTATGATTGAGTATAATCCTCTAACAAAAAAAGTTTTCAATTCTGATCCTATGGATAGTCTAACTTTTCTTGATGAATTAGGGTATAAATTTAAAGATCTTAATTCTAACATTCCAATGTTTTTTAATTTGAATCAAGTGATTAAAAAATATCAAAATACTAAAAAGGTAACAAATTTTATCTGTATTAAAAAATAATTAAAATTGATGCCAAATCAATTTATCATGATTTTCACTTTGTTTGAGCCTGAACATGTTTTTTTGCGATATAAAGAAATATTGATTCTAAAGAAAGTGCAACTACGAATGATATAGCTATCCCACTAATTCCAAAAAATTCACCTAAAATTATGATTAACACAATTTGTGTAACTAGATAAATTGAAACTCCTATAAGAATAAATTTTGATTTTTCTCTACCCAGTAAGTATGATGCATACATAAAACTAATTGTTCTTGGAATTATAGCAAAACTAACAATTTGAATTACCTGAATTGCTTCTAAATATTTAGGCAAGAAATTTAAAATTAAGTGTGGAGAAAAAATGAAACTCAAAATTGCTAAACCAATAGATAAAAGTATTGTTTTTCTTTTCAAATTAGAATTTGTTATTCCCTTTGAATCCTGTCGTAAAACATACTGATACACAATAGAAGGTATAATTGACATAATCAAAAATATTTGAATTCCTATTTGATAATTTCCTAATAATGAAAATCCAAACAATGGAGCAATGAATAACTTGTCAAGATGCCCACCAAATATCCTTGTTATTTCTAATGAAAAATTATTTATTATAAAAAATTGTTTAGATTTTAAAATTGATAATTGAATGCTTCCTGCTTTGAATTCTTTGTATGCTAATACACTAAATGGGAAATAGGACAATCCAATAGCAATCAAAATCCCTTCTAAACCCCATAAATAATAAAAACTGATTGCAAAAATAATCATCAGAATTTTTTGTGAAACTAAATATGTTCCATATTTTTTGTATAATCCTTTCCCAAGCAACTCTGAAGTAACTAAAGTAAAAATTACTCCTCCAATGATCAATAAACTTGTCCCTATGCTATCAAAAATAAAAAATATTATGATAGCTGTAATAATTCCTGATGTTCCTGCTAAGAAAAATAATGTTGGTGCAATCTTTTCTCCTTTTGCAGTATAAACTGTCATTGTTGTATTTGTTCCAACTAAGGCAATTGTCATTGCTATAATTCCAATACTGATAAAATAATTTATCTCACCATAACTTTCACTGCCTAACACTGATGCCATATATAGCCAGAATACTGCTGATATCCCAGTTGCACCAATAGTACCGATTCCTATTGCAGATAGCCCTTTAGATTTTTTTAAAAAACTTAACAATTTTGTAAAAATCATATCTTCAATTTTCTTTATGTTTGTCTGATATTATACTTCTATCCACTTTTAATCTCCTAATATTATAAGATATTTAATGACAAGATCATATTTGTCTATTAAATTCAAAAATTATGTCAAAAAATAATATCTCTACAATTATTTTATTTGATTCCAATTTATCTATAGATGATATAAAAGAATTTTTAGATAAATCTAATAATTTAATTATTTCATTTGATTTTACTTCACATAAATTATTAACAAAACATAAAATTCCCCATAGTGTATCTGATGATTGGATTCAGGAAAAAGAATATCAAAATATCCAAAAACATACTTACAAACTATCACACTGGTTTGAACACCCAGAATTGAATAAGAAATTAGATTATGATGGAATAAATTTAGGTGAATCAATTTTTCAAGAACTTTTATATTCTTTACCAGAGTCTATTACAAATTTTTTAAAAATAAGAAATATTTTTTTTGAATATAAAAATTCTAAGTTTTTAGCAAATGGATTTTTATTTAATTTAATAAACGAAATTACATCAAATTCTTTATTATTAGTACCTAATAAAATTGAAAATGACTCTGATAAAATAAAATATCATCTAAATTTTTTTAATAAAAATTTTTCAATTAAAATTCC
>Ga0114993_10004032_pt1 | contig 14856 bp, 9 predicted proteins | sample ArcticOcean_MG_C_FD_87042 | JGI IMG/M metagenome (GOLD analysis project Ga0114993, IMG submission 87042) | Marine microbial communities from western Arctic Ocean - ArcticOcean_MG_CB2_150 | ecosystem: Environmental > Aquatic > Marine > Oceanic | place: Arctic Ocean: Canada Basin | collected...
CATTTTTAAAATCTTTTTGGACCACGATCGGATGTGGCGGAGGGGTGGTAATATTGATCGACCAGACATTCTCTGCCGCGATGTCGAATATTTTATTGAAGTGCTCACGTTGCTTTTCACGGGTGGTCGCACCGAAAACGGATTCGAGCAGTATCATCGAGCGCCGTAAGGGATGATCGATCGGGGGCTCGATCCCGCTGAATTGAGTAGCTTCAGGATTGCCTGAAAGCCCTCCTCTCAAATACCAATTAAAATAGCCGAATGCTTGTAGACCTGTTAACCCGGCAAAACGTTCAGGTCCCAAAATAGGATTGAATTCGCTTTCCGTAGCCCAAATCGCAAATTCCAGTTGGCGAGAATTTTGTTCTACGGTAAATAGAGGCAGCGATGGCTGACGACGGATAGCGCGAATTCCAACATGGCCCCAATCTTCGATGACGAGCTCAGTCGGCCCCTCGTCTTCCCCTTCCGGCAACGAATAATTCCAGGTCATACGTGTGCCGTCCTTAAACGTGCGATAACCTTCGGAATCCCTGCCGGTGAGACCAATCGCATCGAGTATTTGATTTGCCTGTTCGGGCGCATATTCGGAAAAACTCTTATGCAACTTTTCATGGTGAAAATACGATTCCCTTCCGGGTGATAACTGCGCGGGCTCTCCCATCCCATTGTAAACGATATCGATAATTTGCCGGCGGTTGATGGCGAGGGAGAGCGCCTGGCGAAAGCGCTTGTCTATTAAAAGATCATGTTTCATCTGGGTGACCGGTTTATCAGGATCGACCAAAAGGTTCATATTCGCATGGATGAGGTAACGCGAGCGCGTAGCGGGAAACCAGTGATACACTTCGTAATCATTGTCTTCACGTTGTGACATGAGCAGAGTGTATGAGAGGTCCATAGTCCAAATTAAAAAGGTGGTCGCACCGCTGGCCGCTGATACAGGTATCAGATTATAGTTTTTTACTTCGAAAAATAATTGATCCACATAGGGGAGCTGATTGCCTTCGGTATCAACGGCCCAGTAGTAGGGGTTGCGGACAAATACCTGGGGGGGGTTGGCGTTATAAGTACGATAGATCCAGGGCCAAAGCCGCGGATGTTCGGGGTTAGACCAGAGTCTCAGTATTAAATAGAGACTTTGGCGTGACGGCAACCTTCTCTCCTCCAAGGTAGCCTCGATGAGTGCGTCATCGCCATATACCGGATTGTAATTTTCCAGGTAATGGCGCGGCGAACAAAATTCATTGGCCCGAGCCAGGCGTTCTAGAAACACTCCGTTGGGTTGAGGGAAAACGAACTTTACGGTGTGATCATCGATTTTTATAATCTCCCCTTTCTCACCGCCTATATCCATCCAATCGGCAGCTGCAAGCCCGTAGATATTAATAGGTATTTCCTTTTCCCACCAGTAGAGGATATCTTCGGCGGTAAATGGATGACCGTCAGACCATTTCATCCCTTTGCGCAGGTAAATGGTCCATTCAGTCTTGTCGGGATTGGAATCCCAACCCTTGGCGACGTGAGGCACAATCGGGTAACCGAGAGGAGAGAAGCGAACAAGCATAGACCCAGCAAAATGTCCTCCAGCGTTACCCACCTCAGTAGGTGATCCTACAAGTGTAAACCAGGTGCCGCCATAGGTGCCGATACTGTCCACTCCTTTAAGCACCACCGGCTCGGGCCCCACACGTTCAGCAACCGGTGGCAGTTTTCCCTCCTCAACCAGGTCAGTAAAAAGGGGTGATTCGGATTTTGGATACCACGAGCCCGATTCACCCACACTGTAGTCAACGTCCTGTTGAATTTGGAAAAGATCATTTTCAGTGAAACTCACATCTCTTGAATTTTCTAAGAATTCAATTTCCTCCGGGTCGTAGTAAATGGGTTCCTCCTCCAGTTCCGGTTTTAAAATATCACTCCAAAGATATAATAGTCCAAAAAAGCAACAACCCGTGAGGAGGAGGAGGCCTGAATACTTAATAACACGTTTCACGTGTTATTAGTCAAAATGTCAAAATGTCAAAATGTCAAAATGTCAAAACGTTAAAGACGGGAGAAAGACCAGTGAAGAATAAGTGTTAAGTTTTAGGTGTTAGGTTTTAAGTGAAAAGCTTATTTGAAATACTATTGGGTTCAGGGTTCACGGTTCAACGGTTCACGGTTCAGCGGTTCAGCGGTTTTGGGAGAGTGAATTGGGTGTTAGGTAAAGAAGGTTCACTGTTTTCTGTTTACTGTTCACTGATCTCTCCCCCCTTTTGACCTTTTGACCTTTTGACTTTTTGACGCGCGCTGACGCGCGTTCGCGCTTCAAAACTAATCGATGTTGTGCTATATTTTTAATATATACCGTGATAGATTGTATAAATGCGATTGAACATATTAATTAATTATGAATAATAATTAGATGAAATTTTTCAATTTCACCAACTAACTGAATTTTCCCATGTCTGAATATTTATTGTCTGAGCAACATATCCATCAATATCGAACGGAAAGCCACCTGGTGATTCCGTCGGTGTTTGGCAAAGACGATTTAGGGGAGATTGATCAAACAATACGCGACTTGACCGACCAGGCTATCGAATCGGGTCAATCGGATAAAATTATGGAGCTGGAGCCACAACCGGTGAATGGTCAATACGTACCGCGACGCATATATAACCCGTTTGATCAGCATGAATATTTTCGTAAACTGGCAACCGACGATCGCATTTTGAACCGCATCGAATCACTTATCGGCCCAAACATTGCATTGCACCACAGCAAGTTGAATATGAAGCCGGGGAAAGTAGGTTCAGTAGTCGAATGGCATCAGGACCTGGCGTATTTTCCTCATACCAACGACGCTGATCTATCTCGATGATGCTACGGAAAAAAATGGCTGCCTTCAGGTGCTGCCACGCCAACATACTCATCACTTTGATCATCGCTTACCCGACGGTAAGTTTGCAGGTATGATCACAGAATCGATCGACCACAATCAATTTGGAAAACCAGTCTCTCTGGCCGCGGAGGCAGGAAGTATAATTTTGATGCATGTCAATACGCCGCACAGTTCACTTCCGAATACTTCTGACAAGCCCCGCCGTACAATAATTTTTGAATACCGCGCTTCAGACGCTTTCCCGATATACTCCGGTATTTATGTCCACGAATTAGAGTTGCACGCCCATCACCTGCGCGGTGAGCGATCACGTCATGCCCGCTTCGGTAATCTTGTGCCCATGATCCCGGACATTCCAGGCGACGCCCAAAAGAAGTCGCTTTACAAACTCCAGGAAGAAGCACGATCCAAACAAGAGGCATCTTAAAAGAAGATGTACTGGTGCTTGTTGGCTAGGAGTCGAAAGTCAAAGGGAACCTTCAGGCACCTAAAACCTAACACTGAAAACGCGCGATAGTGATACTGCGCTTTCGCGCTCAGGTCGTCTGCGGTATGGGGTTCGCGATCTCGTCGCGGACTATATTGATCATGGAGAAGACTACGTCGATAGGAACACTGTTCGCGTCAATATGACGGATCAGATGATCCGGGTAAAAGGACAGGATGGGTTCCGTCTCCTCTTTGTACTCTTGAAAACGGCGCTGGATGATCTCATCCCTGGCGTCGTCGAGCCGGTTATCGTGTAACGCACGCCGGCGGATGCGTTCTATCAGTCTGGCCTCATCCGTCGCCTCTAATAAGAAGACGAGAGTAACGTCGATATGTTCTTCCATCATTTCGGCTTGATGTTTATTGCGAGGAATGCCGTCGAGAATCAGGATCTCTTCCTCCGGACGAAAGTGATTACTATGAGCCAGATTGTGTATGTGCTCAGACCACAGACGCACGGTAATATCATCGGGCACGAGCAGCCCCTGGCTTGAGTAATTGAGGAAGATTTTTCCCAACTCGCTTTCATGATTCAGCCGACGATAGACTTCTCCGCAGGAGAGATGAAAAAAACCGGGCAGTGCACCCAACGCTTTGCCCTGGGTTCCTTTTCCGGAGCCGGGTTTACCTACTAAAATTATCGTTCTGTAACGTTTGTCTTCAGCCATGTCCTGTTTGTGTGATTATTATTAAATTCCTACTATTATAATGAACCTAGCATAAGCCAGTCTAAAATCAACGCAAGTTGTAATGCGTTTCCTTAGGAAACGCGGTTCAATGTTCACGGTTCAGCGGTTGTTAGGGAAAAGAAACTTGGTTTCTGGTGTTAGTTCCCTTTTTGACTTTTTTACACAAACTAGAGCTTAATCCCCGAACCGTTGAACCGTGAACCCATTACCGAGGGCGTAGCCCGACATCTTCAACCGTGAACCTTACCTACGGCAACGCGCAGGAATTGTTCCAAGTGGCTGCCTCTGTTTCGCCTTCGTATGTCGGTATCAAGGGCTGGGTGATAGATCGCGTTTTTTCAATCCACGAGACCCATTCAGAATTCTTGGTATAATGATCGATGATCAACTTTTTGACATCCTCGGGCAGGCTGTCGTAGGCCGGCCAATACCAGATCGTGAGCACGGTTCGACGCTGGTCGGTTTGATTGGCATGAGCCGAATGAAGCAGACGCGAATCACCGATGACCACGTCACCGGCTTTGACCGGGATATCGATTTCGCCCTCGGCATGTTGAAAGGAAGGAAGGTCGAGATTGGTGGCGCTACTTACTTCGTCGCGTTCGTGAGCTGTTCGATTGTCATCATGAAGGGCGTGACGCTTTAAATGAGAGCCTGGAATCACACGTAAACAACCATTGCGATGGTTAGTGTCGACCAGGTAGTACATCATAAAATACTGCTGCGGTTTGTTTGTAAAGCTGAGTGGATGACCCCACATAACGCCATCCTGATGCCAGTAGAGTGGCGGGGCATGTGGCGGTTTGCTGATCACAAAGCCGCTCCAGACTTTTGGGTCGTCAAATCCCAGTTTGGAGAAAACTGAGAGCGCGCTTGGATGGACAATAAGCTCGGTGAATGCGGGATGTGGAAACTTCCAGTAAGGAATGATACAGCCTTGAGAACGGCGCTCTTCGAAATGGACGGGATCCTCCTGCGCGATCGTCCATTCGCTCATCGCATTCAGTTTATAAACCATCTCGGACTTGAGAACATTTTCAAAGACACAGAAACCCTCATTAATGAGTTGCTCCCGTTTTTCTTTAGCTGTGATAGACACCGATGTTTCTCCTTTCACTCACTACTTACCTTAGTGAAGGCTAATGGGGAAGCAAATTATAAATTAAGAATTCGGATTGGAGAAAGAAAAATTGTTAGCCACTACCGAGCCCCGTGCATGCGGGGTGACATCCACCAAAGACACAAAAAAGAAGTGAAAGATTTTTACAGGAAGATCCAGCCGTCGCCAAGGCTATGGCCTGACATGATGGCGTGACAAGCCGGGAAGAACCCACCGTCGTTCTATCGAACTATGGCTTGGCAAGCGAAAAACTGAACCGCGGATAAACGCTCAATAAGAGATAGCCACAAAAGGCACAAAAAGCACAAGATAGAAATACAGTAGTCAGGAATCTAAGAATATTTTACCGCTGAGAAATGGAAGCGCCAAGAATACAATAAGGTATAATACAGGTTTATCGCGAAGATTCATTGCAATTAACCTGATATTTATTTTATTAAAACTTTTCTTTTTTTTTGTGCCTCTTGTGCCTCTTGTGGCCAACTCTTCATTTGCTCTGTGACCTCTGCGATAAATTATTCTTTGATCCTGAGTTCCCTATTTTTCTTTTTCTCCCGGCATTAGACCTTTGACCTTCGACTTTCGACTCTTACGCTCTTCCCTAATGAAAACTTCATCCGCCTGGCTTCCGGTCGAAGCTGACCTGCCAACGATTCTTGAGGATTATCCCCGACCTCTTAAAACATTGGGCGATGGAGATGTGCCCGCTTTCATTATGCGCGGCGCCTACAAGGCAGACCACTGTGCGGCAATAGTCGAGCGATTCTACGAACGCGAGCTGCTCTACGACCCAAGGACAGGTCTTAAAGATGACGAACAGGTACCGCGCATCGACATCGGCACGAGCCTGGGTATGAGACATCACGATAGAGAGAAATTTTTTGACCACGCCGAAGAAACGCGCGAACTGTTCACCTCGCTCTTTAAGGGGTACGATGATCCCGTCGATTTCATGTATAAGAAAATCGGCGCGATGGCCCCCGGCAAACGTGTCATGGTTGCCCGCGAACCGGACGGACGGCTCTACGGTCCGGCCATCTTTCGCACTTACTACGAAGGCATGGGACATGAACCACACTTCGATTCCGTCCGCGATCGGACGCGACTGCTCGACATGCAGGTCTCGCGTTTCGATAAGCAGTTCGCCGCCATTCTCTGTATGCGGGAGTCGCTTTTGGATGATGAAAAAGGCCAGACCCTACTCTATCGTCAACAGTGGTCACCAGAAATTAATGACAAACTGCCAGACTTCCGCGCCTACGCTGAAGCAGAGGGAATCGAACGCGTGAGTGTTAATCTCGAACCGGGCGACTTCTACGTATTCTGCTCGGAGACAGTACACGAATTACCAGCACCTAAGGGGGAACGGCCGCGAGTTGTTCTCGCCATTTTCTTTGGCATGTCCGACGACGACGACGAGATTTATGTGTGGGCGTAGGGCGCGTTTTAAGTTTTAGCCGCCGTCGCTCCGCTATGGCGTGCCAAGTGTGTTAGGGTTAAGTTCACGGTTTAAGGTACACCGTTCAGCGGTTGAAAGATATATAGCTGTTAGCTTTAAGATAAATCAACATTCTAAAATCGTAAGGCTCCCCCACTGTTCACCCTGGCACGTCATAGCGAAGCGACGACGGCTGTTCACTAATCTTCTCCCCCCTTTTGACCTTTTGACTTTTTGACGCGCGTCAGCGCTTGTCTACCTCCCAAGGCACCTTGGTAACAGTGGTGAGGGGGATTTTTTTCCAATGGTACTGATATTCTTCTGATTTCCAGTCGGCGTAGACCTCTTCCCAGGTTAAGCGGCCCTGGTGTGGTGTGAGTACTTGATGAATGACCGGGTCCGTAGCTTTCTGGTAACGAAAGTCCGCTGAAAGACGCAGGCGGTCGCCCGATAGATTGGGAAGCCCCTGATGCACGGTGTGACTGTGAAATAATAACATGTCCCCGAGATTGAAAGGACTCGAAACCCAGTCCTCGCCGAATGCTTCAGTTTCACTTCGCAGGCCGCCAGTACCGGAGGCTTTCGTCACGGGAAAAATACCTGACTTGTGCGACCCACTCAGTACGCTCAGTCCACCCAGTTTTCGCGGACAGTCGCCCAAGGGGAGCCATGCCGTCCAGACCTCCGGGGTACCTTGAATGTGAACATAGTCCTGGTGCGCCGGTGTAGTCTGGTCGAGATCACTCGGAAAGATGATGCGTAATATGTTGCTGGGCTGCAACAACACATCCGGTCCCAGGAGCGCCTCCGCGAGAGTGAATAAAATATTAGCGTGGGCAAGAGATTGAAATGATTCGAGCTTCAGGATTTCGTCATAGACAGGTTTGAATTCTTCCATCCCCGATAGTATCGCCGGATGCGTGGTTATTGCTTCGAATGAATCGGTGCCCTCTTGAATCCAGCCGACACCTTGCAGGATTGCAGTGATATCACGCCGCGTCTCCAGGATAGACTTCCCGTCGACAACGTCTCGCAGAAAGAGATAGCCGTCGCGATCCGCGCGGCAGCGCAACGCGGCGCTGTCGTTTATTATCTCGTTAGACTCGACGAAGGGGGCGTTCAATTGTGGGATGTCGGGCTTAGCCCTCGGTAGCGGATTTCGGATTGCGGATTTGGGAAAGATAAGAGATAGCCACAAGATGCACAAAAAAGAGGGCTAAGACAAGGTGGAACGCGGCCTGCGATGAGCTCATTCGAATTGTGTCTCTACCGCGTTTGTATCAATTTTTAATTACTATGCGTGCATGGTACTAATCTCAGCTAAGGCAATGGCTGTTCCCCAGCGCGCTTTTTCTATGACTAATCTTTAACGCGGTAGGGACACCGCGTTCCACCATATTTCAATCCTCTTTCTTGCCTGTCATCCATAGTTCTTAATTAACTATAGGTCGAAAGTCGCGAGGCGGATATCGGATGGCCAGCCTTTGAAACCTTCGTAGTAGGCCATTTTAAATTGGGTGTTATTTAGTGCGAAGATGGAGGCATAGGATATGTCCGGCCAGTTCATATCGGGAACTTCATGGCAGTCCGGATCGTCTGGGCCCCTTACACCGCGGGAATGGGGCATGGCCATCTTTTGCTCCCATTTTAGGGTGCTCGGATCGAATACACCCATAATCAATCCGCGCTTAGTTTCCCGGCAGCGTTCGTCCGCTAACGGTGTCTTTTCATCTTCAAAAAACGCCCGGCTCGATGTTACCAACTTGTCACCGACTAGCCCCATACAGGGTCCGTTGTGTCTGAAATCAAATTGATAGGCAGTCGTCCAATCGGTATACGGTGGCGATGAAAATTTTATCTCCGGCCTATCGTGCGCATCGTGCCGAATGAATGCGAACAGACGATGGTCGGGTAAAAAAGCGAGGGCCACTTCAGTCGCCCTGTCTTCATCAGATATGACGCTCACCTTTTCCCACTGCAGACCATCGACGCTCCGCCAGAGTTCTGAAAATGATGATCGCGCGGCACTGTCGAAGGCGGTGTCCACGTGGTAAACGGAAGCATAGTGAGCGTCGGGACCTTTGGATACCCACCAGATAACACGGTCCTCCGGAAGAGCCAATTTGGGATCGCTCCAAGTCACACCGTCTCTGCTGTGTACAAGGTAGCTTTTTTTACTCGCGAGGCGGCTCTCTTTCTCTCCCGGGTGCAAGCGTCGATCGTAAGACATGCTGAGGAGAAACAGCTGATCGTCATTGACGTATAAGGTCGGATCCCGATCGTCGATCTCAGTATCTATAAGTAACTGCGGTTCAGACCAATTTTCCAGGTCGTCGGATCTGATGACAAAAATCCGCCCATCGTCGGATTTGTGATGCGTCCCGTTTCTAAAGGTAAGCCAGTATTTACCTTTCCATGGCACGAGCGAAGTGAAGGCGTTGTGCCGACCGTCATGGTATATGATTTTATCGGATAAAATTTTCATCGCTGTTTTTTAGTCAAAAGGTCAAAATGTTGATTGCTTAGATGCGTTTTAAGTTATGCAGGTTCAACGGTTTTTATTTTTTGCTGATTTACGGAAATGGTGGGCGGGCTGGACATCGAGGTCCATCGCTTTCCAGTAATATTTCAGTGGATCCTCTTTTTCCCATTCAGTATAGACTTGCTCCCATTTCATCCAATTCATGTGTACCTTGAGAGCCGCTCCATCTACGGGTTCAGTGATCGGCTGATAGCGGGCGCTCGTAGCGAGTCGTATGCGGTCCCCGGTCATATTTCCACGGCCCTGGTGAATCGACAGGCTGTGAAACATGAGGACATCGCCACACTTAAAGGGGTTCCAGACCCATTCTGTATCGTCATCAATCAACTTCCCTGAACGGACATCGTCGTCTTTCAGGAATCCCCAACGGTTCGAACCGCTCGCGATCGTCAGACCGCCCAACTCGGAGTCGCAGTCTCCCATGGGTGTCCAGACCGTCCATGTATCCCGCGAGCCGCGCACGGGATGGAAATCCTGATGCGGAGGTGTGGTAGCTAGATCACCACCCGGGAAGACGGGGTGAAGGATGTGACGCGGGTGAACAAAAACGGGTTCGTCGAAAAGTGTTTCCAGCACATTTACGATACTTTCGTGATGGTGAAGTTCGTGGAAAAGTCTGAGTTTTTGGATGTCGATATAAAAACTTCTGAAGGTCTCGGTTCCATCCTCTTCGTAAATGAAGACCCCGTTTCTGCGTATGCCGTCATTGGGATCGGTGCCCGGTTCGAGGAGATCGTGTTCTTCAGCTACACGAAGCACCTGGCGACGCAGCTCAAGCACCGGACCTGTCGGGAGAAGTCCGGGAAAAAATAAATAGCCATTCTCACTACCGTGATCACGGAGACGATCGTGGTCCCCGATCATATCTGTGCAGTCTACGAATGGCAATGTGTCAGGCATGCATACTACTCCAAAAACAGAATGGGGTCATGTCGATCATTTTTATAATTTCAAGGGCAGCAGGTCGATCGCATATCCGATACAGCTATTGCATTATACGACATGCCCTATTTTGACTTTTTTCAAACCACATATGGTAAATGGGGTTTTCATCTTTCAATAGAGTATTCCAGATTGCACACATACTAATAATAGCATATAACTAAAAATAGAGGGAATAAAATATCATGATTGTGCAACAGGTCTTAAGTGATGAAGAGGTAAATCGATTTGATACGGAGGGCGCGGTCACTGTCGACGGCCCTTTCACTCCGGAGGAAATTGAAGCCGTCGCTAAGCTCATGGATGAAATGCTTCCTTATGAGGAGAGTAAAAAAAATAACTATGATGCCACCCGAGTCACACGTGATATCATGAGCAAGGGCGGTAGGCTCTATGAATATTATAATCCCGCGCTTCTGAATATTTACCAGCATCCTTTTATCGAAGGAGCCGCAAAACAATTATTATACACCGACGAAGTAACTTTTCACAGTCTTGCGATGAGCAAGGCTTATCCTTTTCGTACCGCTAAAAAAGTTTTGGGAGAGCATCTCGATAATAAATACAGCTATTCTGAATTTACTGCCAAGCCGCGCCGCGTCGGAATTTCAGCTGTAATCTATTTTACCGATGTAAACTCTGACCGCGCGCCGTTCAAAATCTGGCCGGGAAGCCATATCCCGATCGGTAAGTAATACGATGACCACCCGGATTTACTGGATTATGAAGGGGCGCCTAGAGCTGAATTACCTGATCTCCCTTTTGGTGATCCGAATATTGCTTTGGCCAATGCCGGACAAATTACTTTCTTTTTTAACTCGATATTACACGGCGCTTCAGAGAACACAGATACCGAAGCACGCAAGGTAATTTATCTTGGATTGAAGCCGAGAGATCTTGAATACAAGTTTACAAAAAATTACAAAAGTAAAAATGAGTTGAAGGATTTCTACAAAGAATTGACCCAACATTTACCTGTAGATCGACGGCATCTTGTTCCAGAAATTAATTGAGAATTGAATAAACCCGAGAATAAAAAGGTGACTACAACCACGGCTGAAGATTTACTAATCGAGGGTGGAGGCTTTTGCGAAAAAACAAGCGAAGGATCATATGAATTCACCGATGATAGTTTCCGCGGCGTAGTCGTGTCCAACGGCTGACCCTTTTGACATTTGCTACAGAAGTCCTTTTGACTATTCACGACAGTGAATAATCTTCTGAAATACTCCCTTCATTTCCTCCTCACCTGCTGTGGCGTATTCGGTATTTCTTATTTCTGGGGAGCGTTGATGAAGCCTGAACTGGAACGCGAACCGATTTATTACAGTCCGGAGTATATCGAATCGACAGAGGAATTGAGAGACATCAGTTTCAGTGAAGAAGATATATACAAAGTACATCACGACGTTGACTACAGCGAAAGCGAATCCGGCAGTTGGTACCCTAAAGGGGAGTCTCCAATCCTGGCGGAACTGGTAGAAGAGGGAAAACTGCCACCGGTCGCTGAACGCGTGGGATCCGAGCCGGTGGTTATTCAGGGAAGGGACGGTCTCGGCAATTACGGCGGCACCTGGAATCTGATTACTAACACTATATTTACGGTCAACCGCATTGATGATTATATGACTGGAACTAGCCTTGTACGCTGGTCACCTTTAGGTGATCCCATTGTCCCTCACATCGCTAAGCGTTGGGAGGTTTCACCTGACAAGAGAGAATGGATATTTTACCTGCGCGAGGGGATGAAGTGGTCAGACGGCCATCCCTTCACCGCCGATGATATCCTCTACTGGTGGAATGATGAGGTTAAACAAAAATTAACACCCTTTCCAGAGTCCATGAAAGTGAAGGGAGAATCGGGTGAAATTCTAAAAATAGACCCCTACACAGTGAAGATTATTTTTTCCCACCCCCATGGATTATTTCTGGAACGCCTGCCCTTTGCAGATTATTTTTATTCACCCCGTCACTACATGGAAAAGTATCACCCTGAGCTTGGCAACGAAGAGCTAATCGATGCCACGATGAAAGCCAATAAAATACCTACGCGAAAAGCACTCTACATTTCCCTGAGACTCAATAACAATCCGGACCATCCTCGTATCTGGCCCTGGATATATCGCACTTATAAGTCCAACCCACCCCAGGCTTATGTTCGCAATCCCTACTACTGGGCGGTTGATACCGAGGGCAATCAATTGCCTTATGTCGACCGCTTTATGATCGATGTAAAGTCATCCAAACTGGTCCCAATCGCCGCGGCGAGTGGAGCCATTACGATGCAGGCTGTTAATATCTATTTTTTACACTACACTCTATTTATGTCTCAACGGGATGCGGGGGGATATGATGTTTATCATTGGTATCCATCCGGCTTTAGGATGTGGGGTATTTTACCGAATCTTAATAAAAATATTAATCCCCATGATCCGATGTCCAAACCGAAGCGGGAATTGCTCAAGGATAAACGCTTTCGGCAAGCGCTGTCTCTCGCCATCAATCGACAGCAGATCATCGATGCTGTTTACTATGGAGTCGGTGTGCCCACACAGGGTTCACCGGGAGTGGAATCACCCTTTTACCATGAAGAACTCAAAAACAGTTATATTGAGTACAATCCCAGTCGCGCTAACGAGCTGCTCGATGAACTGGGTCTAACGGGCCGAGATTCCGAGGGCTACCGCACCTTTAAAGATGGCACGCGCATGATTTGGTATTTAGATATAACCCCGAATTACAGTGATGGGCCTGCGCCTTTTGTCGTTGAAGATTGGAATAAGGTCGGCTTGAAAACGATTGAGCGATCTCGTTCCTTCACTCTTTCCAGTGTCGCAGACGGCGCTCTTTTTCATGATTTTATCATCGCCGGTCTAGCGTCTTCATTTAACCCGCTCATAAACGTCGACCGCTTCGCGCCCGGCGGTGTCGAAGCGGTAGGATATAAAAATTGGTATAAGAATGGAGGGTTATACGGAAATCCAGAGGCGGAGAAAAAAGGTAACATTGAACCCCCGGCAGGTCATCCCCTGCGGCGTTCAATGGAGCTGCTCGATGAGGCTTTCAGCGCGCTAACCCTTGAAGAACAGACGGCTATTTACAGCGAAATTCAGGATATCGCGGTGGATAATCTCTGGAATATTAATATTACGACCGGTCAGCCCTGGGTAGCGATCGTGAAGAAGGGATTTAAGAGCGTGCCCCGTAACGCGCTTTACGGGGGTCCCTATGAGAGCATTGCCAGTGGCGGACTTGAAGCTTACTATTTTGAGGAACCGGACGATTCACCGGGGGTTATCGCACAAATAAAAAGGGAAATGACCGAGATTACACCCCCGTCCCACACACTTGATGCAGTCACCTTTGAAACAAGAGGGAATGACTCTCTCGGTCGGGTCGTCCTTCACGTTATATTAGGTATCATCGCGGTGGGCCTGATTCTCATGGGATTTAAACACCCCTATATAGGCAGACGTCTCATTATTATGGTGCCCACTTTACTGCTTATCTCGATCATTTCTTTTACCATCATTCAGTTACCTCCCTCAAATTATATAGATTTAAAAATTTTACAGGCAGAGTATTCTGGTGATGATCAAGCGAAAATTGAAGCCGAGCAATTGCGTGAACTCTTTCCCGCCGATGAATCCACTTTCAAGCAGTACATCAATTGGCTCGGTCTTCCCTGGTTTCTCTCCTTTAAGTCTGAAGAACGTGGTCTGCTACAGGGTCACCTGGGGTTTTCCATGGAGAGCCGAACATCGGTAAACGAAGTTGTCGGTGACCGCATCCTCCTTACTTTTTTAATATCGTTGGGGTCCATACTCTTTACCTGGGCGGTCGCCCTGCCCATTGGCGTCTACTCTGCAGTGCGACAGTATTCGATCGGTGATTACATCATCACTTTCCTCGGATTTATCGGGATGTGCGTTCCCAGTTTTCTCCTCGCCCTCTTGCTTATGTATTGGAGCAATCTCTATTTCGGCATCAGCATGACGGGCTTATATTCACCTGAATACGCAGGGCAACCCGAATGGAGTTGGGGCAAAGCGACAGACCTCATGCAACACATCTGGCTCCCAGTCGTTGTTCTCGGGGTCACCGGCACCGCGAGCATGATTCGTGTGATGCGCGGCAACCTGCTCGATGAATTGAAAAAACCTTATGTCGTAACCGCGATGGCAAAAGGAGTGCGTCCGATTAAGTTACTTTTAAAGTATCCCGTGCGCATCGCACTCAATCCCTTCATCTCAGGGATTGGCACCCTGTTTCCTCAACTTATTTCCGGCGGGGCAATCGTGGCCATGGTCCTCAGTCTGCCCACCGTCGGCCCCCTGATGCTTGATGCTCTAATGAATCAGGATATGTATCTGGCCGGATCGATGCTCATGGTCCTCAGCCTCGTCGGTGTCCTCGGCACCCTCGTCAGCGACCTCTTGCTCCTATGGCTCGACCCAAGGATTCGGACGGAAAGTGGAACGAAGTAACGCGTTCCGCGTTCGTCGAAAGTCGAAAGTCGAAGGAGGGAAATGTTTTAGCGCGAGTCAGCGCGAGTCAAAATGTCAATCGATTGCGGATGTCGGATTGCGGATCCGCCTTCGCCAAAGCTATGGCGTGACAAATTGCGGTTTTATAATAATGGTGCTAACTATTCTTACCTGAACCCCTTGGCACGCCATAGTGAAGCGACGGCGGCTGTACCGAGGGCATAGCCCGACATCTTCCACCCTGAACCCGTCTATACCTAAC
>Ga0114993_10004033_pt1 | contig 14837 bp, 11 predicted proteins | sample ArcticOcean_MG_C_FD_87042 | JGI IMG/M metagenome (GOLD analysis project Ga0114993, IMG submission 87042) | Marine microbial communities from western Arctic Ocean - ArcticOcean_MG_CB2_150 | ecosystem: Environmental > Aquatic > Marine > Oceanic | place: Arctic Ocean: Canada Basin | collected...
GCCTCGAGATCGATCCGGGGGATGGCCCCTGCAATGTGTTTATCGAGCGCTGCCGGGATCTCAAGCTGGCCCCGCCGGCGGAAGATTGGGACGCCGTTCACAATCTCGATTCAAAATAAGTTGCCCTCGCAGGGATAGAGAACGCTCTGACAAACCACATATCGTTTTTGGAATCCGGATAACTTTCACTCGATTTTGCAATAGAGAAAGGGGTATCGTTCTGATCCAATTCTAGTCGGCGTCTCCAGCCAGAGCGAGTTTCATCTTTTCCTGGTAGAGCGATCGATTCTTCAAGATCTTGACAGCCTCTTCGAACTGCTCGTCGCCACGCAAAGAAGCGATCTGTTTTGCCTGCTCTCCCCAGACTCTTTCAGCGATGCTCGCGCGAAGCTGGTTCAGGAGTTCCTCCCTTGACGCTTCGAATTCAATCTCGCCCTGTTTCTCGGCCGCACTCTTTAGCTGATCCAGAGCAGTCTGCTCCGCATCGGTCAGTTCACGGTCCTTGAAGGAATCGTTCAATTCCTTGAGACGATATTCGGCAACTGAAACATATCGATAGCCATTTGTGTTCGTCGTGTCGGAGATAAATGTCTTAAAGGACTCGAGGATTGAGGGTTCGGGTTCCCAATCCGTGATCGAAGCCGGAAATGCCCGGTCAATCGCATAGTTCACAGCGAAATCGAAGAACAGATAGTTTCTCACGAATTCAATCACAATCCGCGGTCTTCGTGCGCGCTTGATCTCGACATCCGGTGCAATGCCACCCCCACCGTGGACCGTCCGGCCACCCGCCGTTTTGAAGGTCTCCTTCGGATCGCTACCCTTCGGGCTCTTGTCATCCTCACGCACTCCCAGGCCAACAAGTCCGTTAAGATCTGTACGCATCAGCTTTTCAGCATCTTCCGTGCTCAGGCCGAACTGTTGCATCAGATCACTGACAGCGTCTTCGCGCTCGTCAGCCTGGCCAATCACAGAAATTGCTTCATACACCGGGACCCGGCCGGTGTCTGTCAGAGCAAGCATCAGACGACTACCGCGATTCGATCGACTGGATGAACGGTGAATGCTCCGCCCACTGGGCGTATAATAAACGGCTGTCGTCAATTTGAGTGCTTTGTCGCTGCCGATTGGCCTGATCGTCTGAACAGATCCCTTCCCAAAGGTCTCCGTGCCAAGCACAAGACCCCGATCGGTATCCTGGACAGCGCCGGCTACGATTTCGGAAGCACTTGCACTTCCACCATTCACCAGAACGACCAGAGGAACATCCCTGGCAGCTGGGGGTTCACGCGTGTAGTATGCCTGGTTCTGCGAGTCGTTGCGGCCCTTCGTGGATACGACCACCTGGTTTGGCGGTAGAAACTTGTCCGCGACAGAGATCGCCTGGGTAAGAAGGCCCCCAGGATTGCCGCGAAGATCGAGTATCAGACCGTCCAGATTATCTGCGTCAAGGTGGAGCAAGGCTTCATCCAGCTCCTTACCGGTATTTTCGGAAAAGTGTCCGTTTAGAAGACCCGACATCGAGATATATCCGATGCCCGGTTCGATGTTACGAGCCAATCCCACACTAGGAATGCGAATGCGATCCCGAATCACGTGCTGATCGAACGGTGTCTCCATCCCGGGACGGTCTATCGTGATGACCACCCCCTCACCCGGCGTGCCGCGAAGCTTGTCCACAATATCCTGCAGATCGACGCCGTGTGTCGAGTCGCCTTCTATCTTGACGATCCGGTCACCCGCGAGTAATCCAGCTGTATCGGCCGGTGTTCTGCCGAAAACACTCATGACGACCGGAACGGGCCCCCCCTTTTGACTGATCCTGATACCCAAACCGCCGAATTTGCCCTGCGTTTTGATGCGCAGCGACTCCAGCGATCGCCGATCGAAGAACTGGGTATTGGGGTCCAGGTTGGTAAGCATCCCCTGGATCGCGCCGTCGGTCAACTCCTCCGGCTTCAACTCCTTAAAGTAGGAGCTTGAAAGCTCATTGAATGCATCTCCAAAATTATCAAGCGCAGCATCAGCTGGGGCGTAGCCGTCCGCTCCCTTCACAAGCCGGGAATCGAGAGTAACGTAGATGCTCACGACTGCGATAAAAGCAGTAAACACCCAGAGCTTCTTTCCACTTCGTTGATTCATGCTTCCTCCAGATTTAACTTAGTCAAGCGTCTCACCACGTAGGACGTTCCAGATTAGGGATTGTTTCAGCCCCCAACAACCCTCAGACGCGAGGTGACTGCATCCGATACTTCCCTCGCCACACGGTCAATAGTGTCCCTGCCATCAACAATAAGAAAACGTCCGGGTTCACCGTTTGCGATCGTCAAGAAACCCTCACGGACACGCTCGAAAAACGGATTTAGTGCCTGTTCAATCCTGTCATCAGAACCCTCTTCCGCGCGTGATCTCGAAGTCGATATGTCGACATCGACCAGAACCGTCAGGTCAGGCTTCAAGCCGGATGTTGCGAGGTCGATTGCCCGATCGATCAGGTCCATCGGGAGCTGACGTCCATACCCCTGGTATGCACGGGTCGAATCGTAAAACCGGTCAGAAATAACAACGTTGCCCGCTTCAAGCGCAGGTGAGATCAAAGAGCGGACGTGCTGAGCACGGTCACCCGCAAAAAGCAGGAGTTCGGCAACGGGATCGACATCGCTCACAGACTTGTGAAGAAGGAGCTCGCGGACCGCCGCTCCCAGCGGTGTGCCTCCGGGCTCGCGCGTCACGATGACTTCTTGACCACTGTTCATAAGGCTGGCCGCAAGCTTCTCCACCTGCGTCGTTTTCCCGCAGTGCTCGATCCCTTCAAACGTAATAAAAAAACCGCGCACTAACCTATTCCTCAAGACACGAAAACGGCCCCACCACCCGTGAGACCGTTCGAACAAACGACTGATATCAAGGCTGTGGACTAACTGTTATCACCGTTCAAAGACTCTGTCTGGTTACGCCGCATATGAATCACACGCTCGAGTGTCGTGAAATTTGCGAGTATGGCGATTGCCCAGGCGGCGAACGTAAGCCCGCCATAGCCGATAATACCGCCAACTCCAAGGGCAATCACGCGCTCCGGGCGCTGCATAAAGCCCACTTTGCACTCCTCGCCCAGTCCTTCAGCCCTTGCCCGGACGTAGCTGACCATCAGGGATCCAGCCAGTGCAAAGAAAAGTGCCGAGCTGGTCCAGAGCGAGCCAGATCGTATAAAGCTGACTGCGAGCCCAAACCAGACAACGATCTCCGAATAGCGATCTACTGTCGAATCAAGAAGCGCTCCGAACTTGGTTTCCGTTCTGCCCGCACGAGCGACAAGACCGTCCAACAAATCAAAAATACCGGCGACCAGGACCATGAGTCCACCCCACCGGTATTCATCCATCCCAAATAAAATGGCGGCGATCAGGTTCAGAAAAAACCCGATCATCGTCAGGATGTCCGGTGCTACGTGAACCCGGACAAGAAAGTTCGTCGACGGCTGAAGGATTGCCGCAACGTCGTCTTTCACCTTTTCAATCAAAAAATGCTCCCGGTAAAACTTTGTAGCCAGGACAGACGTATGACCTCGCCCAAATATATGAGTTACGCAAAAGGCGAGCAAGTGAAATGGCGAAGCTTAAGTTGTGGATAAACAATAGTTTCCGCCGTTGGTTCATCTTCCTTAGCTATTCAACATTTTCCTTGAGAAGATGTGGATAGGTTTGGAAATAAGCGATTAAATCATTGTTTTTCTGATGAATAGAGTCGACCGATATGTTATTCACATCTGTTGATAACTTTATCTATAGACTTCGATCGTCAGAATTTTTACGTCCTTGTCAGGCCGATCTCTCTCGTTTCTGGGAAGGTTGACAATCTTGTCGACTACCTCGAAACCGGTGGTCACCTTTCCAAACACCGTATACCCTTGCGCGTCAAGCCCCGGGTTTGCAGCGTGCATAACGAAGAACTGACTTCCCGCCCCATATCCTTTATCCCCGACCCTCGCCATGGACAGAATGCCCGGCGTATGTTTGATTTCGTTGAACTCGTGCGGGATACTCACGATCGGACCCCCAGAGCCATCGTTGTGGGGGTTGTTGTCCTTGCTGTTCGGATCACCGCCTTGAATCATGAATCCTGGGATGACACGATGAAACAGCGTGCCATCATAGAAACCTGATTCTGCTCGAGTAATAAAACTGAAGCAGTGAAGCGGTGCCTTTTCAGGATAGAATTCTGCTTCCATATCCCCGTGGTTCGTCTTGATCCGTGCCTTGATACCCCTCATCTTTTGAGCGAGAAATCCGAATCGATCGCCCAGGACCTGACTACGAGCGTCTGATTCCGTAAGCTTTCGTTGGGTGACGGTCAAGTCGTTCCGTAAAGACTTAACCTCCGACTGAACTTTGGTGTGCTCTTCGTCAGAGACTCCCCCACACGAAGCCAGCACCCCAACAGTGGCCAGAATACTCAGTCTTTTCAGCATTGTCATTCGTCTCCTGTTCAAACGTGAATCAAGCCCCCAACGCCTTAGGCGAGCAGGGGGCTTGGTTCTCTCATTTCCAATGTTCGTTACGCAGCATATTCGTGAATGATCGCCTTTCCCCGATTTCGGGCATTTCGCTACAAAAGGCAAGTCTGTTAGGACTCAAGAATCGGACGGAAATCGTGGCGACAGAAGTCCGTCCAAGTTAACATATGGTCCGAGTGGATGCAAGCGATTAGCCTTTGCAGCCGTGCGCGAATGCCCCAATTTTCTTGACACTTACGGGTCTGCCGCTATACTTGATGCCTGTTTTGAAAGACTTAGCCAACCGACAAGGAGCAACGTAATGAGCAACCGAATTGAAACAGACAGCATGGGAGAAATCGAGGTTCCGGATGACCGCTATTACGGCGCTCAGACCGCCCGTTCCTTGATTCACTTCGACATCGGCTCGGAACAAATGCCTCGAGAGTTGATACGCGCGATGGGCATCCTCAAAAAGGCTGCAGCCATCGTGAATGCCGAGCTCGGATCCCTGCCACAGGAGAAAGCCACCCTGATCGCCAGAGCCGCAGATGAAGTGATCGAGGGAAAACTGGATGATCACTTTCCTCTGCGCGTCTGGCAGACCGGCAGCGGCACTCAGTCGAACATGAATTCCAACGAGGTCATCTCGAACAGAGCGATCGAGCTTGCCGGCGGCGTCATGGGGAGCAAGGATCCAGTCCATCCTAACGACGATGTCAACAAAGCGCAGTCGTCAAACGATACTTTTCCGACCGCCATGCACGTTGCTGCGGCTGAAGAGATTAACCGCAGGTTGATACCGATGATTTCTCAGCTTCGGGACACGCTTGCTGTGAAATCCTCGGAGTTCGCGGAAATCACGAAAATTGGACGGACCCACTTAATGGATGCTGTTCCCCTGACATTGGGGCAAGAATTTTCTGGTTACGTCACACAACTTACCAATGGGCTTGCGCGGATCGATCGGAGTTTGCCAGATCTTTATGAGCTTGCTCTGGGTGGCACGGCCGTCGGAACCGGACTGAATACACACCCGGAATTCGCCGACCGATCAGCCGCGCAAATCGCTGATATTACAGGACTTCCGTTCGTTTCCGCCCCGAACAAGTTTGAAGCGTTGGCGGCACACGACGCCGTTGTAGAGTTTAGTGGAACGCTGAAGACGATCGCTGCATCACTCATGAAAATTGCCAACGACGTCAGATGGCTGGCCTCCGGGCCCCGTTGCGGCATCGGCGAGCTGACGTTGCCGGCAAACGAACCGGGCAGTTCGATCATGCCTGGTAAGGTAAACCCCACACAATCAGAAGCCATGACCATGGTGGCAGCTCAGGTGCTGGGTAATGACGCAACGATTGGGTTTGCAGGAGCGAGCGGTAATTTCGAGCTCAACGTCTTCAAACCTGTCATGATCTACAACCTGCTTCAGTCGATTCGGCTAATTTCGGATGCTTGCGAATCGTTCAACGACCACTGCGCGGTGGGAATCGAACCAAACAGGGAAAACATCCAGCGTCTTCTTGGGGATTCTCTCATGCTTGTTACGGCGCTGAATCCACACATCGGCTACGACAACGCAGCCAAGGTCGCTAAGAAAGCATTCGAGGATAACGCTACGTTGCGTGAAGCAACGGAAGCACTCGGGCTCTTGAGCGGGGAAGAATTCGACAAGCTCGTGAAACCTGAAGAAATGATTGCTCCAAAGGCGTAAACCAGAGAAAGGATGACTCTATGAGGCTTGTCACATTTCGTGAGGGAAACCAGGATCGCATTGGAGCACGGTCGGGAGACAGCATCGTCGACCTTTCCGCCGGTGACAGCACAATCCCATCAAATATGCGCTCATTCCTGGAGGCGGGAGACTCCGTTTGCAGGGCAGCTGAATCGGTAATCAAGGCGGGCGGGCCCAGCTATAGCCCAGATGATGTCAAAATCCTGGCGCCCATCACGAACCCGGAGAAACTTATTTGCATCGGTCTCAATTATGCCGATCACGCCGCAGAGAGCGGGATGGACATCCCCAGCGAGCCGATTGTTTTCTCCAAGTATGCATCTACGATCATCGGACCGGGGGATACGATAAGGCTTCCCCCCTCAAGCAACGAACCTGACTACGAAGTCGAATTGGTAGTCGTGATCGGAAAATCCGGATTCAATATTTCGGAATCGGAAGCAATGGGTTACGTCGCTGGATATACCGTCGGGCACGACGTCAGTGCTCGAGATTACCAGTTGAAGAAACCTGGTGGACAATGGATGTTGGGCAAGACCTTCGACACCTTTGCTCCGATCGGCCCTGACCTGGTAACGGCGGATGAGATTGCCGATCCCCATAACCTTCCTATAAGGTGCATTTTGAATGGTGAGACAGTCCAGGACTCCAACACCAAACAATTGATCTTCAAAGTACCTGAGCTTGTGGCCTACCTCTCGCACGTATTTACCCTGAGCCCTGGTGACCTGATCTTCACAGGTACGCCGCCGGGTGTGGGTATGGCTCGCAACCCCCAGCTTTGGTTGAAAGCTGGAGACCACGTGGCTTGCGAAGTTGATGGGATTGGACGATTAGAAAACTCCGTGGCCTAGTCGCTTCAGCACAGTACAACAGAAAAGCCCCTCTTTCTTCGGAGAGAGGGGCTCTTTTCTTTAGGTGTTTAGATCCACCAAGGTTGGCTGAAAACCGCTTAGATCTGCTTTATAGGTCGTCCAGAATAGGACGCGATGATCGTGTGGTCTCTGGATAGGAAGTCGTGGGATTCAGACCATGTTCCACGTGGAACATTTCACTTCTTCTGAACGGTAACAATTGCAAGGGTTCGGTCCCCGGTCTCAAGGAGCGACTCGGTAAACTTAACCCCAAGCGCGCCGAGGTCTTCTTCAGCTTCTCCTGGACCCTTTAGTGCCACCAAACGGCCCTGAGGCTTCAAAAGAGGTTCAGCAAGTTCCCACAGATGGTCCAAACGTCCAACTGCTCTTGCTGTGACGATATCAAATACCCCACTGCTATGCTCCCAGACGTTCTCTACGCGGTCGTGTATAACTTCAACATTTGGTAAAATCAATGACTTTACGGCTGCCTTCAGGAATAAGGTCTTCATACGCGCTGACTCGATCAAGCTAACACTCAACTTGGGTTCAACAAGACCAATGGGTATGCCTGGAAGACCCGCACCTGTTCCGATATCTGCGAGTCTCGTTTCATCCGGCCGAATAGACTGCAGGATCGTGAGAGATTCGAAAACGTGCCGACACAGAAATCGCGGAGTATCTGACTTCGAGACAAGGCTGACTCTCTCGTTCCACAAGACCAGCATATCTCGATATTCGCTGAACTTCCCGAACAAGTGATCGTCCAGGGAGATGTTGTGCTCTGAACACATCGCCCTAAAATGCTGCAGGTCTTGCGCTAGTTGCTGTCTGACTCTGTTCAATCGAATTCCCCTAAGCTGGAATATGCGAGTCAATCTTAATGGCTTCAAAACTTTTTATGAATTCAGTCACCGAGTTGGGTACTTCGACTAGCGCTCGGGCGACATCATTGGATCGGGCCGCCAGCTAACGCGTCCATTCGACAGCTTCTCGCACTTCAGGCCAACAAGGTTGAATCCTCGGCGGTTATCTATCGAGCAGAGGTTTAGCTGTCCAAATGTAATAGCCTAGTGTTCCACGTGGAACATTACTTCCCAATACAGAATTGACTGAATATCTTGTCGAGAATGTCCTGTGCTGTGGTTTCCCCCAATATGCTGGACAAAGCGGCTAGCCCCTCGTCGATTTCGAAACTGATGACTTCACCCGGAGCACCACTCCTGACGGCCTCAGTTGCTTGCTCAAGAGCGGCTTGTGCAGTTCTGAGGTCTCTGACGTGTCTTTCGTTCGTGACCATCTCGGTCCCGAGGTTTTGTCCGGACAGCAGGCTAGAATGTATTTTGGACCGAAGTGTCTCGAGGCCTTCTCCTGTCCTGGCTGAAACTGCTACACTACCAATGCCGTAGTCAGACTCAGACCATCCACTGGATCTTCCGAGGTCTGACTTGTTCAGAACCCGGACGGACTCGGGGTGGGCGCTCAGCAAGTCTGTGTCGTCGCCCGTCGGTTCCTCGCTCCCGTCACACACAATCAGGACCAGGTCCGCGTTTTTTATTGCGAAATCCGACCGCTTCGTCCCCTCCTGCTCGACCAAATCTGTGGTGTCGCGGATTCCGGCAGTGTCTGTCAGGATTGCTCGCATCCCGTCTATGTCGATTGATTCCTCTATTGTGTCTCGCGTCGTGCCCGCGATCTCGGTCACAATTGCGCGATCCTGGCCGAGGAGAGCGTTCAGAAGGCTTGATTTTCCGACGTTTGGTTTTCCACACAGGGTCACTCTTGCTCCGTCTCTAACAAGCTTACCCGAGGCATAGGAACTGATTTGCCCTTCGAGAACTTTCACCGCCTTTTGCAACTGCCCGGTTACGCGTTCCGGATCGAGCGAAACATCCTCTGAGAAGTCCAAGCCAGCTTCGATTAATGTTTTCGTCTGGCGAAGCTCGTGTGAGAGGTCCGCGAAGCGATCACTCAGCCCTCCCCTGAGCTGAAAGAAGGCGGATTCAAGACCACAGTCCGTTTTTGCCGATACAAGGTCAGCAACAGCCTCTGCCTGCGTCAGATCGATTCGACCGCAGAGAAATGCACGTTTCGTAAATTCTCCCGGTTCCGCGTGCCTGGCCCCGCTCTCCACGAGGGATCTCACCAGCCTGTTCAAAAGTACCGGGCTCCCGTGACACTGGAATTCGACTGAATCCTCGCCGGTGTAGCTATTGGGCCCTCGCGCAACAAAGACCAGGACTTCGTCCGTAAACCTGGCACCGAGCTTGAGCTGCCCGTAGCGGATATGGAAATTCCGGATCAATTCAAGAGGATCAGCGAGAACAACGTGGGTGGAGGCGATCTGAATTGCGGTTGGCCCGGAAAGGCGTACGATACCTACGGCGCCTTCACCGGGTGCGGTCGCGATTGCGACGATTGTGTCCTGAGAAGTTTGGGACACTTTGGGATTTCAGGCGGTTTCAAGGTCCGTCTTGAACCACTTAATCGCCTGCTGCTCGAAGAGTGAGAGAAGATTATACATCGTGAAATACAGCACCAGCCCGGAGGACATACTCCAGAAGATCCAGATCATAAAGACTGGCATGATATAAACCATGGCGGCTTGTTTTGGGTCTTTCATCGTCATTTTCTGCTGAACAAACATGGCTCCCGACATCAGCAACGGCAGCACGTGAAGGTCAAAGCCTGAGACGACAAGCACATCAGGTTTAGAAAGATCAGTTATCCACAGGCCGAATTCAGTCTGTCGAAGCTCAATCGCGTTTCGGAAGAGGTTAAAGAGCGAAAACATGATCGGGGCCTGCAGGAACATAGGCAGGCACCCTCCCAGCGGATTGACCTTCTTGTCCTTGTAGAGCTTCATCATTTCCGTGTTCAGCTTCGTCTGATCGTCTTTGTATTTTTCCCGTAATGCTGTCATTTCGGGCTGAAGTTCCTGCATCCGGGCCATTGATTCCGTACTCTTCCGGGTCAGCGGGAACAAGAACACTTTGACAATCACTGAGAAAACAATGATAACGAAACCGTAGTTCGGCAGGACGTTGTGTAAGGCGGAAAAAGCGTGGATGCAAAGAATCGTCATCGGCTTTAGGATCGGCCTGAAAAAGGCCCACCCGAATTGTACGAGCTCACTCAAATTCGCCAACGTCTCACGTCCGTAGAGATCCGTCTCCTGCTGCTCCAGAATTGAGTAGGACAACGGACCCACCATCATTCCAAACAACAACGGTTCGCCAGGGTATTGTGCTCGAATCTCAGTCTCGTAGTGTGGCGAGCTCCCATCTCTGGCTACTCCTGCGAGATGGACATCATATATCACTTCGCTCCTGGGCATGATGCTTGCCACAAAGTAGGAATTCCGGGTAGCAACCCAGGTTACGTTCCTCCCGCTTGGCATGCTGACCTCTTCCTCGTTGATCGATTCGACCGTCCAGTCCTCTATCTCCTCGCCGGCGAGGGTGACGATCATGTCTTTTGCTCCCCCGCCATAGAACCCACCGCCCTCCGCTCCCGCATTCGATTCGGTGTCAGCAAGAGCACCATCCCACCCAATGGAGAGCCAGTCTTCGGCTGTCAGCCCCTCGGCGGAAAGGGCTACCTCCGTCCGGTAGCGGTCTCCCTGGAAGCGTATTGTCTTGGTGACGCGTTTTCCATCCACCTCTGTTGTCAATGTGAGCTCGGCTTGCTCTGTTCCTTGTAGGAAGAGAGACTGCAAGCTGGGCACAAATTCCAGGTCATCCAGTGATCGACCCGACATCCTTGTTGTCAACCCGCCACGGCCTGGACCGATGATTTCCAACTGACCACCGTATTGGTCAAAATGATCTTTCAACCGCCAGCTAATGATCAAACCACCACGGGTGCTTATCGTGGCCACATACTTTTCGGTTTCTACCTGGATCGATTTTTCGGCAAAGCCGGGAGAGATCTCCTGGGATGGACGGAGTGGTTCCAAAGAATCAGTCGCCACAGAATCCGTCCGTTTCTTTGTGGGTGTCTCTGATTCTGGCTGGTCTGGAAGAGAAAAGCTTCTACCCAAATCTTCGATCGGGACAGATTCTAATTCGTTCTGAAAAGATTCTTCAAGCGGCGGGTTGACAAATTTGAAGTAGTGTGGCATCAGGAATATCACGATGCCGATAAGACCAAAAGCCAGAAGGGTACGCTTGTCCATCGCTTCCCAGTTCTAAGATGGATCCCACGCAAGCGCTTCAAACGCTGCAGTCAGATCCTGTTGATATTCTTCAAAAGTGGCGCCCGTTGCCCTGTCGCTTACTGTAATCAACACAAGGTAATCAGGACGGTTCAGCCATTGGTGAGCAGTGCAGATTGTACGGATACGGCGTCGAGCGAGGTTTCGTTTAACAGCATTGCCGAACTTTCTGCGAATCGAAATCAGTGTTGCAGAAGCGTGGGACCCGAACACCCGTACGTGAACAAGCCGACCGCGATGGATGCGACCGGACTTGAGTAGACGACGTACTTCGTGACGGAACCTGAGGTTGGGTCGGCCCACGGTACGGAATAGTTAAGCGCTGAGGCGTTTTCTGCCTTTGCGGCGACGACGATTGATAACCGCTCGACCTCCCGGGCTGCTCATCCGTTTCCGGAAACCGTGCTTGTTCTTGCGTTTGCGATTTGAAGGCTGAAATGTGCGTTTCATTTTTGAGAAACTCCAGAGGAAATATTCCGTAACGTTCAGAGAAAGAACAATTTACGGGTGGGCATAGACCGTGTCAAGAATTTTGGCCTCTTTCGAGAACACCTGCACAGACATGCGCCACGCATATTGTGGTGAAATTATCTTTATGCTAAATATAGTATGGTTTTCCCCATCACCAATCAAAACAACAGGTTATGCTTACGAGGGCCCCTGCTCGGTGTCTTGACACCAAGAAGACATCGACTTACTTTTTCGCTTGCTCAGATTGCTCTCTGAGCCGAAGTCGAAAGTTGTCCTTTTGCTTGACCTAGCTCGTGCTTCCCCAAGCCGAGTCCTGCTGTTCCTCCTTAGCGTCAGGCTTTTTCAGATACTCAGACTTCAAATCTTTACACATTCCCCGAATTCAACACCCATTTGACGATGAAAACCCACTCATCGCGGATAGGCTTGGTGTACCCCTATGCTGCACGGGCCAGCCACTATTTGGCAGTCGTGCCTTGCTTTTCTGAAGAAGGAACTCCCTTCCCAGAGCCTGCAAACCTGGATCGAACCACTCAGTATCCTCCGTATCGATCCCAACCAGGTAATCCTTCTCGCCCCAGATGCTTTCTTCTGTGATTGGGTAGAGGAACATTATCAGTCATTCCTCGAGCGAGCGATTTTCGAAGCAACCTCCTGGCGCCCAGCTTTCACCATACAGCCCGAGTCGAATGACGTCGCTACCAGCCTGCCGTCTTCTCTCGCATCCGTAACGACCGACGCGGGTAAGGTTCTTCGACCCGTTTCCTCCTTTGCACTCAATCCGCGATATCGCTTCGACAACTTCATTTGCGGTGAGAGCAACGAGTTCGCTTTCTCGGCAGCAAAGGCCGTTGCTGAAGCTCCGGGTCAAACGAGCTTCAATCCCTTCGTGATTTACAGCGGTGTGGGTCTCGGGAAGACACATCTCCTGCAAGCGATCGGTGATTTTTGTCTTACGGAAGGAACAGCCTCAAGCGTCGTATATATCACCGCTGAAAAGTTCATTTCTGATTACATCAATTCAATCCGTAAACGCGAAATGGCCGCGTTTGTCGCCACGTATCGGTCTGCTGATCTCTTACTCGTTGATGATATTCAGTTCTTCCTGAAAACAGAAGGATCTCAAAGGGAGTTCTTCCATACTTTTAACGCTCTTTTTCAGAATAACAAACAAATCGTCTTGTCAGCCGACTGTGCTCCACCGTCGTTACAAGGTTTCGAACCCAGGCTGATCTCTCGTTTTCAAAGTGGTCTGGTGACTGGAATAGACACTCCTGACCTTGAAACAAGGATCGCGATTGTTAACCACAAGGCAAATCAGCAAGGGATTCAGCTACAAAGCGAAGTGGCGCACCATATTGCAGAAACAAATGTGGGGAACGTTCGGGAACTAGAAGGTGCACTGACACGTGTTCTGGCCTTATCAAAGCTGACACACAAGTCCATCACAATGGATTTGGTGTCGAAGATGCTACCCAATATCCGTGCCGAACGAAGGAAGAAGATTTCACTTCCGGATATTCTTGAAGTGACCAGCAACCACTTCCAGATCGCGCCGGGCGACATTCAAGGCACTACCCGGAAGCAGGAAGTGGCTCTGGCTCGGCACGTTACAATGTATTTGTCAAAAAGATTAACTGGACTCTCCCTCAAAATGATCGGTGCGGGTTTTGGTGGCCGGGATCATTCCACCGTTGTCCACGCGTGCAAGAATGTTGAAAAAAGACTAGGGATTGATCCTGAGTTTCTGGAACTGATTTCAAAGTTGCACAGTCAGTTGGGTGTTACTTTTAACAATGCCGCTTGATTGTTATTTTTAAATAAGAAAGAACTAATACTCAGCAGTAATAACTACATGCCTGTTGAAGCAGTGAATTCGGATGTAAACTGTTTAAAAACAAAAATATATAGTGTTGATAAAATCGTGGAAAAGTGTTGATATTGTGTTTAAAAGAGGTGGGAATGTTGATTGGATAACTGTCCACAATGTTTTCAACAATATTGGTCCCAAGCATAGGCATTGGTCGAACACTCGGTAAGCTATTTATTAATAATGGTTTATCTTTATAATAATGGTTTTTTGGAATATAGCAAAACGGACTGATGTGGATATGTGATTTAGTCTGAAAAAAGCGGGGTATTTGGTGCTGTATTAGAGACCCCTCAGACGTTGACAAGTTCACTAAAAATCAGTAAATTACGTTGTGTTTGGAGACGTAGAAAGCTGGTCTAAAAAGGGACCCGAATCCTCCCCGAATTTGGGCGGATATAGGTCCCTTTTTCCGTGTCTGTTCTTCAAGGTCGCATTCTGGGAGGAAATCCGGTGAAGGCAGTTATTAAACGCGAGGAATTGGTCAGGGGAATCCAGGCGATTCTGGATATCGTCCCATCCAAGAGTGCACTACCTGTGCTGTCAAATATCCTGGTTGATGCCACGCCGGATGGACTCCAGCTCAGCGCTACGGATCTGGATATTTCTATTATTTGCGGGATTAACGGGGAGGTCGAGGAACCGGGGTCCACAACTGTTCCCGCGCGCAAGTTCAACGAAATCATGCGGGAGTTACCAGACGAGTCGATTCGACTGGCTGCTTCAGAAGGACGCGTGTCTATCGAGCGTCAAAGCGGCCTGAAGGGAACCTATGCGTTGATGTCCGTTCCAGCGGAAGATTTCCCTGAGCTCCCGAGTGAAATCGAAGGGCCGGAGATGAACTTCGGTGATGACGGGGGTCTGGATGGCGACCTGATCAATCAAATGGTCGCAAAGACGGTGTTCGCCGTTTCCCGGGATGAAACACGACCCGTCCTCAATGGTGTGCTGTGGCAGGTCAGAGAAGGCCGTACGACGATGGTTGCGACAGATGGGCATCGTCTGGTGAAGTTTTCAAAGTCTCTCCCCAGACCTGAGGGAAAGCAGGTTGTGACGGAGGCGATCGTTCCACCCAGAGCACTAAACCACCTGGTTAAGCTGATCTCAGGTGGAAGTGTGCTTCAGCAGGTTCGGTTCGGGCAGAATCATCTGATGTTCACGCTTTCTGATGGAGGCGATTTTGATGGTGAAGGTGCCCA
>Ga0114993_10004042_pt1 | contig 14809 bp, 13 predicted proteins | sample ArcticOcean_MG_C_FD_87042 | JGI IMG/M metagenome (GOLD analysis project Ga0114993, IMG submission 87042) | Marine microbial communities from western Arctic Ocean - ArcticOcean_MG_CB2_150 | ecosystem: Environmental > Aquatic > Marine > Oceanic | place: Arctic Ocean: Canada Basin | collected...
AGATTGAATTGTTTATCAATGATCCAAACAAATGGAGAATTGACTATAGAGTAGGAACAACACAAAGGTTTCCACATCATAGTACAAACAATGGTCTTTATCAATATGATTCTTATCAAGGTTATATGAATCAGCATTGGTCATTTGGAGACCATCAATTGTCTACGACTATTGGAGCAGTCCATGAGACGTTCCCAGCTTTAGAGAATGGATTTAGAGCAGTTGGACCTAATGTAGGTAAGGCATCAATTACAAATGGAACAGCAAGTGATTCAATAAATGTTATCATACCAGGATTGAGTTAATAAGGAATAACAACACCCCCTTTAATTAGGGGGTTTTAAAGGATTAAAAATAATGGAAGAGGGGATGACAAACAAGGAGTTACTAAACAAAGTAATAGAGCAAAACAACGAGTTGTCAAAGAAGCAGTTTGAGCTCTCTTTACAGTTCACGGAGTTGGAGAACAAGCAGGAGCTAAGGTTCTTAAAGGTGGAAAACTATTTAAAGTCTGACAACGACACGAACCAAGAAGGGGCTATCGAAAAGATAGAGAGGATAGATAAAAAATTAAGTAACTTAGATACAGAGGTTAAGGTAAAGTCAGCTAAGGTGGCTGGGTTTGTGGTAGCCATTGCATCTATCATAGAATGGGCAGTAAGTAAATTATGAGTAAGTACTTTAAAGAAATAGAGGATGGTAACATGGACTTAGACTTTTTAGCTAAGTTAGATAAGGCAAGGGAGATTGCTGACATACCATTTAAGATAAACTCTGCGTTCAGGACACCAGAGCATAACGCCAAGGTAGGTGGTAAACCTAACTCAAGTCATTTGAGGGGTTTAGCCGTTGACATTAGTGCTGCGGATAGTAGGACTAGGTTTATAATATTAGGGGCATTAATAAAGGTTGGGTTTAATAGGATAGGTATTGCTAAGACATTTATTCACGTGGATGACGACCAAGAAAAATCAGGGAGGGTAGTATGGGTATATTAAGCATAATAGGTAATTTATTAGGTATTGGTAAATCAGCCTTAGAGAATAGAGCGAAGATGAAACAGTTAAGGGCTAAGCAAGAGTTCTCTATTATAGAGGCCCAGACTAAGGCTCAGGTAGACAGGATCATGTCAAATACTGACAGTGATAACCAGATAGACTTAATTACGGCACGAGACAAGAGGTACACGTTTAAGGATGAGGTGGTCACCTACCTGTTCTTGATACCTGTAGTTGTGGCCACGGTAGTCCCATTTGTAATAGCTGTCAAGACGGACTCTTGGACGGAGTTAAATACTTTGATATTAAACTCCTATGAGGGTTTAGATAGGTTGCCCAGCTGGTACAAGTACGTACTGGGGGCTGTGATAGTGGATGTACTTGGGTTTAGGTCCTTAATGAGGGGTCTCGTGAATAAGTACATAGACAAGCACACAAAGTAGGGGAGCTTTATTTTCCTTACTTTTGTATAAATTAAAATACAATATATTATGAACGGACATATCAGAAAGATATCGGTGGGTAAGGACTACCCAGACGGGGTATTACACTTCCAAGTGGGTAAGAGCATGAGGTTAGTGGGGGTACCTTACACAATAACAGATATAATATTAGACCAAAACATGCTCTCTTTAGGTAGGAGTGTGTACAACATTTACATAAGTAATGCGGAGGGTAAGGTGCTGTGGAAGACAATAGATGGTTTACCAGTTGTCATAGAGAATAACATAGACTTCAGTTAGTATGGTTACAGTTAACTACATAATAGTCGAGATTGATGAGGTGTACAGTAACATAGAGGATGGCTTAATAGTCAGTGATTCTATAGAGAACGTGTCCAGCATTAACAGGGTAGCTACAGTGTTAGCAGCCCCTGACTTTACGGTACTAAAGGAGGGTGATAAGGTATTGGTCCACCACAACATATTTAGGGAGAAGTACACACCACAATCTCAGAAGATTAAGAGTGACTTCTTTTTAGAGGGCAGCAAGTACTTTGTGCCCCTTACAGAGGTGTTCATGTACAAGAGGTCTGATTCATGGGAGGCGTTAGCCCCTTACTGTTTCGTTGAGCCTATTAAGGAGGTGCAAGACGCATTAAACTTTGATATAAGGGACAACCACAAGGGTTACAAGAGGAACACTGGTAAATTAGTTTATGGTAACCCAACACTACAGGAGCAGGGTGTAAACCAAGGGGATGTTATTACCTTCTCTAAGGACAGTGAGTTTGAGTTTAATATCGAAGGGTCTCTTTTATATAAGATGTGCTCTAAGGACATATTAGCAGTGTTAGAATGAGGGGACTGTACACAGAGATAGAGTCATCTATAAAAATCTTAATAGAGGGGTTGAAGTACAACTTTATTCAAGACGCTGACCTAGATGCGATAGACCCCGAGAAGATGAAGTCCTTAGCTAGGTCTAAGATTGAGGCTTTATCAGGTGCTAAGAAGATTATAGATAGGTGGTTAGATTCACCAAACAAGCCCTCTGATAAGAAGATCAGGGGTTACATAACTGATATTATAGATGCTGGGGAGGGTTCTATAGACCTACTACGTAAGGCATTAAAGAAGGACATAGATTTTAGTCAGATAGAGGCACACAAGCACGCAGCTGCTTTAGCTTCTAAACCTGTTATACTAGAGTCTATATTTGATATTGATAACAACCTAACTGAGTTAAGGGATAAGCTGGAGACGGGTGACCTTACCTTCAAGGAGAGGGAGTTTACATTAGGATTCCCAGAGCTATACGCTAAGGGGGCTTTGATTAAGAAGCAATACTACAAGAAGAAATTAAACGATATTGGGGACGTAGTTCTAGATGCTAACTCCACAGAGGGTGAGAGGGTAGTGATAGATGGGCTAGGTATAATCTTACCAAAGAAGCCTAGGAAGTCTGCTATGCTATACTACGACCTACCTAAGGAGGAGCAATTCTGGAGGAGGGTTGAGGTACCAACTATTACTACATCCAACGTTGAGGAGCATAGGAACTTCATAATCCAAGAGTTTAAGCGTAGGGTAGAGGGGGTTTGGTTCCTAAACAGTGGGATACCTACGTACTTAACAGGTAACCATTACTTCGCACTACAGTACTGTAAGATGCTGGATGATGGTGGATTTATGAACTACAGAGAGGCACAGAGGGATTTATTCTACTTTGCTGAGGCTTGCTTGGTTGACCCTAGGTCTTTAGGCATGCTGTTTGGTAAGAGTAGGCGTACAGGTTTCACTTACTCTGTGGTATCAATAACCCTTAACAGGGCTACCTTGAAGGGTAATGGGAAGCATGGTTTGATGAGTAAGTCTGGTACGGATGGTGGAGAGGCCTTTGCAAAGATCTCTTACATGTTCCTGAACCTACCTTTCTGGTTACGACCTATTGTTAGGGGTAAGTTAGATTCCCCACACGAGTTATACTTTGGTCAACCATTTGATAACAGTAAGGAAAGAAAGAAGAGTAAGCAGATTGATATATCAGATTACTTAAATACTAGTATGGACTGGAGGAACACTAAGAATGGTTCCTACGATTCAATCAAGTTAGATACATATATCTTAGATGAGATATTCAAGATAGAGAGTCCTAACAACGTGATTGTACACCTGTCGATGGTGTCACCTACGATGATGCCTAACGGTAGGGTTGTTGGTAAGATGCTAGCTGGTTCTACTATGGGTATACACTCTAAGGGTGGTGCTCAGGGTGTGGAGTTAATTAAGGGTTCTGATGTAAGGGAGAGGGATGAGGCAACAAATAAGACAGCTACGGGGCTGTACTTTCACTTCCTACCAGCACACAAGAACATGGAGGAGTTCACTGATAAGTATGGTAAATGCCACACAGTGAAGCCTAAGAAGAAGACATACAACGTATTCGGAGATTTAATAGGGAGGGGCTCTGAGGAGTACCTTATAGCTATTGAGGAACAGAAGAGGAAGCAGAGTGATACAGCATACAATGAGCAGATTAGGACATACCCTAGGTCTCTAGACCACATGATGCGGGATGACTCTAAGGAGTGCGTATTTAACATGGAGAAGATATACGAGCAGATGGAGTTTAACGACTCTATACCTCAGGAGTCAAAGTACACCATTGGTAACTTTGATTGGAAGGATGGTGTCAGGGATGAAGATGTGGTCTTCTACCCTACCAACAAAGGGAGGTTCAAGGTATCTTGGTTACCTTCTGTAGTTGATGGTACAGAGACTTTAGCTAACAGGGTTAAGGAGGTTAATGGAAAGTTCTACCCACTAAACAAGGAGTGTGTTAGGATTGGGATTGACCCATTCTCTTTAAAGAGTACCCACGGTAAAGGTTCTAAGGGTGGGGCACATGGTCTGACCTTAAGGTTTACAGAGGGTGGAGCACCTGCTAATAAGTTTGTGTTTGAGTATCTATCAAGACCTGCTGATGAGACTATCTTCTTCGAGGATATGATTAAGGTTATGAGGTACTACGGCTCTCCAGCATTGATTGAGAGTAACAGGGTAGATTTACTTAGGCACATGAGGAACAGGGGTTACAGGGGATTTGCCCTTGATAGGTTAGACAGGCCTAAGCATAAGTTAAACCCTCACGAGGTAGAGTACGGAGGTCAGATGATGGCTGGTAAGGATATGTTAGACTCCCACATGAATAGTATTGGTGCATGGGTTGAGAAGTACGTAGGAGTCTACAGCAATGAGGATGAGAGGTTAAGGACTGTTGGTGAGATGGGGGAGATGCCATTCGAGGAAACTCTAAGGGATTGGTTAACCTTTGACCCAGACAAGAGGACAGAGTATGATGCCACGATATCCAGTGGGCTCGCTATAATGGCTTGCCAATCTGAGAAATACAAGAAGGTGGTTAAGAAGAAGGACAAGAGCAAATATTTAGTACCTTTGATAAGAAAGTACGACAACAGAGGGTCGCTTAGTAAATCATTAATATAAGGAATAAAAGAGAGTGTATGCATAACGATAATAAGAAAAAAGTGGTTGAACCAAGGTCTTTCCCAGATCACTTAGCCCCTGATGAAGTTAAGAATGGTGAGGAGTTTGGTTTAGGTATGGCTAAGGCTATAGAGTCCGAGTGGTTCTTAAGGTCTGGTGGTAGTGAGTCTTCCTTCTACAGTAAGAGGGATCAGTATCATACCCTTAGGCTATACGCTAGGGGTGAGCAAGATACCAAGATATACAAGGACTTACTGAATGGTGGGGATGATTCATCCTACACTAACTATGACTGGAGGGCCTTACAGATAGTCCCTAAGTTTGTTAAGCTTATCGTTAACCAGATGACTGAGAGGTTATTTGATGTGAAGGCAGAGGCAACTGATAAATTCTCCACTGACTTAAAGGAGAGTTATAAGGAGTCCTTAGAGGACTTTGTGGCGGGGAAGGAGTTTATGAAAATACTTAAAGATAAGATAGGGGTAGACCTAGCCCCAGAGGGTGCTGAAGATATGCCACAGAATCAGGATGAGATAGACCTGCACATGAGCTTGAAGTACAAGCCTGCTATAGAGATTGCCACTGAGGAGGCTATCAAGTATACCTTAGAGTTAAACGACTATGACGAGACGCAGAGTAAGGTTGTCGAAGATGTAGTTTCTATAGGCTTAGGTGCTATAAAGCATAGTACAGACCCTACCAAGGGTATTGAAGTGGAGTATGTAGACCCAGCGAATTTAGTTTACGCCTACCCTACACACAGAAACTTTAAGGATGTACACTACTACGGAGAGGTTAGACGTGTGACTATGAACGAGCTAAAGAGGATATCTAGGGGCAAGTTTACAGACGAGGAGTTAAAAGAGATATCCGAGAGCTCGGGAAGCTGGTCTAGTTATCACAACAACTCTAACCAACAGGGTGGTTCTGGGGGTAGTGATAGTGTAGGGGGTTCTATGATTAACCTACTTGAGTTTACATTCAAGTCTACCAACACACCTACCTACAAGAAGAAGTACATGAAGAATGGTGGGTTCAGGATGTCTAAGAAGGAAAGCTCTTACAAGAAAAAGAATAATGAATACAAGGGGTATGATGTATCCCAGAAGACTATAGATGTTTGGTACAAAGGTACCTTAATCTTAGGGACTGAGTTAATATTTGATTACGGGTTAGCGGAGAATATGATTAGACCTAAGGGGTTATTACATAGGACTGTACCTAACTACATTGTTTACGCACCAGAGTTGTACCAGAACAGGACTAAGAGTTTGGTATCTAGGATTGTACCTTACGTTGACCAGATGCAACAGATTCATATTAAGTTACAACAACTTATTTCTAAATCAAGACCTAATGGTATCTACATAGATGTGGATGGTTTAGAGCAAGTGTCTATGGGGGATGGTAGTTTCTTAAGCCCACTAGAGGTGATTAAGATTTACAACCAGACTGGTAATGTACTTGGTACCTCAACAACGAATGAAGGGGATTACAACTACGGAAGGGAGCCTATTAAGGAGTTAAAGAATGGTGTTGTTGATGGTCTAGACAGGCTTATCTCAACATACAACCATTACCTAAACTTATTAAGGGATGCTATTGGTATACCACAGGGAGCTGATGCATCAATGCCACACCCAGATACGTTGGTTGGGGTGCAGGAGCAGGTTGTCCTTAACTCTAATACTGCCACTAGGCATATACTTGATTCCTCCTTAAATATATCGGAGAGGTTAGGTAAGGGGTTATCGTTAAGGTTAAAGGATATCTTCAAGTACTCTGACTTAAAGGAGGTTTACATATCAGCTATTGGTAGGTTAAACGTGAACGTATTGGAGTCTATTAAGAACTACCACTTACATGATCTTGGGATAAACATTAAGTTAAAACCAGACGGGAGAGACCAGCAGATGCTAGAGTCTAACATAGCTCAGGCATTACAGCAACAACTTATAACACTTGATGACGCTATAGATATTAGGGAGATAAGTAACACTAAACTAGCTAATGAGTTAATTAAGGTTAGGAGAATTAAGAGGGAGAAGGAAGTACAGAAGCAGCAGGAGAAGATGCAACAGATGCAGAGCCAAGGACAGGCACAGGCAGCACAAGCAGTTGCTCAAGCTAAGCAGATGGAGATACAAGCTAAGGCACAGGCTGATGCAATGTTAGTAGAGGCTAAGTCTAAGGCTAAGCAGATGGAGATTGAGATGGAGAAGAACGCTAAGGCGGAGCTTATGGAGAAGGAGTTCAACTACAACATGACCTTGAAGGGGATAGATGTAGAGAAGGAGATGCAGACCAACCGTCAGAAGCAGAAGGATAAGGTAGCCTTACAGGACAGGGGTAACTCTCAAGACTCTAAGAAGATAGAGCAGAGGAGTTCTAACCTACCTGCCATGAGCTTTGAAAGCAGTGAGGATAACATAGGTGGTGGGATAGACCTATCTGATATGGGACCTAGTTAAAAAGGACTATACAAAAAATTTATTATATTTGCAACAAATATTCAAATAAAATCTAATACAATATGAGTGAATTAAAAGTAGGGGGTTTCGGTGCTAACGCATCAGGGCCTGAGGATATAGAGATTCCTTCAAATGCGGGGGACAGTCCTACCCAAGAGGTACAGGACATAGAGCTACCACAGGTAGAGGCTACAGAGCCTGAGCCAGTGATTGAAGAAGGGCAACCTACTATTGAAAGTGAACCAAGTTCTTTGAAAGAAGATAAACAACCAACCCCTAATGAACCTCAACCTGAGTTCAACGAGGAGTCAACTTTTAAGTACCTAAGCGAGAAGCTAGGTAAAGATATTAAAAGCCTTGATGACTTAAAGCAACCACAGGCTGAGAGCGAATTAGACCAAGACCCTTATTTAAAGGGACTTGCTGATTGGAGAAAGAAGACAGGACGTGGGTTAGAGGATTATTTGAAGTACCAGAAAGATTATTCTGATGTTAGTGATTTACAAGTTGTAAGAGAGTTTCTACAACATGAGTATCCAACATTTACAAAGGAAGAGGTCGAAGCTGAGTTACTTACTTACTCCCCTGATGACATGGACATGGATGGCGAGGCAGCGACAAAGGCTAGGAAACTGAAGAAGTACGCAATAGAAGGGCGTAAAACTTTAGACGGTCTTAGAGCAGATTTAGATTCTACACCAAATTTCTCTCCTGAGGTACAACAGGATTTAGAGTTAGCTAATAAGGTAAAACAAGATTACGAATTAAATGCTAAGGCATCTAAGGAGTACACTGAGGTTATAACCAACGTATCTAATTCTATTGACACATTAAATCTACGATTAAGTGACGACATAGCTATAGATTTTAAAGTACCAGAGGAAAGCAAGAAGGGTTTACCAGAGTTAATAAGTACTATGCCTCATTGGAAGAAAGAGGATGGTTCATGGAATCATGAATCTATTGTTAAAGACGCTGTTGTGATTAAACACCACAAGGAGATGTTAGCACTAGCTTTTGAGCAAGGCTTAAACTCGGGTAAGGATGATGTCATCAAGCAGGCAAATAATATAAACTTAGCACAACCAGCTCCTATGAGCGAGGGATTAAATTCTAAGGGTATATATATTGAAGGCTTTGACGAGTTTATTGGAAATTCAGGGATGAAGTTAAAATTCGGAAGAAAAAACTAAAAAAATAATACTTTAAATATTTTATTATGTCATTACAAGCAACGCCAGGGGCGAATTTAACACCTACTTCAAGTAAAGTAGTGTTACCAGGGAATTACATCTCTTTATATGATTTTACAGACCAGAACTTACCAGACAAGCATGATGAGTTAGCTCAGATTTATGGTAAGCAGTCTATTAGTGGTTTATTATACATGCTAGGGGCAGAGAGCTCTATGGCATCAGATAAGTCTATCTGGACAGAGGCAGGTAGGTTACACACTATTTACAAGGATGCGTCAAGAAGTGGGAGTGTTTTCACAAAGGCAGACCACGTATTCAGAGTAAATGAAACAGTACACATCTCTGACGGGGCTAATTCTCGTAGAGGTATTATTACAGCAGTGGATGCCAACACGTTTACAGTAGCACCATACAAGAGTGCAGGATTCACGGCGTTAGCGACAGCTGACTTAACAGTGTTCGTATACGGTTCTGAATTTAGAAAAGGAACTTCAGGTATGGAAGGAGCTCTTGAGACTGACTTCACTATCTTAGAAAACAGCCCTATTATCTTGAAAGATATGTATGAGGTATCTGGTTCTGAGGCTAGTACAATCGGTTGGGTTAAGACTTCAAGTGGAGGTTACTTATGGTACCTACAAGGGGAGAAAGACACAAGACGTAGATGGGAAGACAGAATGGAATTAGCAATGATTCTTGGTCAAAAGGCAGAGGCAGGTTCTGATGCAGCAAGTGCAGGATTCAAAGGTACTGAAGGGTTGTTTGATGCAATCGGTACAAGAGGTAACGTATTCCAAGGGATACCTACTGAATTAGCTGAGTATGACACTATCGTTAAGCGTTATGACGCTCAAGGGAAGATTGTTGACAATATGTTATATGCTGACAGAGATTTATCTTTAGGTATCGACAATATGTTAGCTGGTATCAACGCTAACTTTGATGGTGGAGTATCTTACGGTATGTTCAACAACAACAAGGATATGGCATTAAACTTAGGGTTTAAAGGCTTCACAAGAGGTACGTATAACTTCTTCAAGACTGACTGGAAGTTATTAAACGAATCAACTCTATTAGGTGCTGTAGAAGCAGCGGCTGGTAAAGTAAGGGGTGTAGCTATACCAGTAGGGACAACTGAGGTTTACGAAGGTTCTTATAACGGAAATGGTTCAGGAGATAAGATGACTGTTCCTTTCTTACAATGTAAATACCGTTCAGCAGGTGGCGAAGACAGAAAGTATAAAACTTGGGTTCTTGGTACTGTAGGTGGTGTTCATACAAACGATAATGATAAGATGGAAGTTCATCACTTATCAGAGCGTATGTTAAACGTTGTAGGTGCTAACAACTTCTTATTATTCGAAGGAAACTAAACTTATAATAATAGTACAGGGAGGGGTTAATTCTCCTCCCTTTTTTTAATTCAATTCAAATATAAATTATGGCTAGAGCAGTAAAAAAGCCAGTCTACGATGAGAAATCATATAGGCTGTTAGACTCACGTTCTTGTGAGGCATTCCTACTTCAGGTAGGTAGAGACAAGAGATTATTATTCTTCGATGAGAAGGCAGGTTACAACAGAGCAATCAGGCATTGCCCTAATGAGAAGGCAATCTTTATTGATGAACAGAGTGACCACGCATTAGTAGAACCTATCATATTCTATGGTGGTATACTGGATGTAAAGAAAGAAGACCAAACCACACAAAAGTTTTTAGGAGCACACCCAGCCAACTCGGCTAATGGGGGAGTATGGTTTGAAGAAATTAATGAAGAAATTGAGGCAACGGAGGATATAGAGTACGAGGAGTTGGTTATTGATATTAAGCAAGCAGTTAAGACAAAGGCCCTTGAGAAGGATGGTATCTTTGCTTTAGAGATGGTTGCATCAGTACTTAAGAACTTTGCTGTAGAGATTGGTAAGTATCAGTCTGGTGAGCTTAAGAGGATGATTTATCAGTATGTAGACATGGATCCGTTCTTATTCTTAAACGATGCAAAGGTTGTCGATATATTTGATGACGAATATACACAGAGAAAGTACTTAGTGCTTAGGTCTATTTCTGAAGGGGTGATTAAGAAGTCACCGAGCAGGAAGGCTATGCTATGGGCTAAGGGTGGTAAGGTAATTGCTACGGCACCACAAGGTGTTGACTTGTTAGAATACTTTACAGACTACTTAAGTTCTGACGAAGGTATTTTAGTTATAGAGGAGATAAAGAAGAGGTCTTAAAACAACCTTAAATACCACAATAACCCTATAGATTCTGTCTGTAGGGTTATTTTTGGTTTTAAACCAAACTATAAATTAGTTATATTTGTACCTAAAATAAAAATAAATGATAGATTTAGTTAAGTCTACAGTACTGACTATATTAAACAAGGAGAACAATGGTTACATCACTCCTACAGAGTTTAATATGCTGGCTAATAACGTTCAGTATGAGATATACAGAGACTACTTTGAGAGCATAAATAGGGACACTGTTAGGGATAATAGGGGATTCTCAAGTAGTGGTTATGGTAACCTACCCTTTAAGGAGAGACAGAGAATAACCAAGTTTGCCACAGCATCCAGTATTACTAAATCTAACGGGGTATTCTCGTTACCAAGTAACCTTTACTTCATAGAGCAGGATGGTGTCACTACAGCAAGTAATAAAGTTGTGGAGGAGGTTGAGAGGTCAAGCATGGCTTACCTACAAGGATCATCTGCAGCACCAACAACTGCACACCCTGTGTATGAGTCTATGGGGGATTCTATATCAGTACTACCTAGTACAGTGGAGTCAATAAATTTAAGATACTTGAGGAAGCCATTAAAACCAAACTGGACTTATATGTCTGTGGGTGGTGACCCTTTATTTAATATATCTGATAACTCCTACCAAGACTTTGAGCTACACGCATCAGAGTTTTCAAACATTGTAAACAGGATGTTAGTTTACTTTGGTATAAACTTGAGGGAGGCTCAGATAGTTCAAGTAGCAGAGGGCTTAAAGGATACACAGAAATTAAAAGAAAATAACTAATGACTGATTTAGAATATTACGGTGACTCCTCTAAGCACGGGGAGTACCAGTACACCTTATTGACAGACCTGATAACGGACTACATGATGTCCAGGGATTCAGATGATTACACCTCCAACGTGCCTAGGCATAAGGTGTTGTACCAAGCTAAGAGAGCCTTAAGGGAGTTATACTCTGATATAGCAAGTAGTATTAAGGCTATAGAGCTAGACTTGAGTCCTACATTAAATGTGATACTGCCTCCAGACTTTGTTAAGTACGTTAGGATATCTTGGTTAGACCCTAATGGTCACCTACACCCGATGGCTATGGATAATGGTATATCAACGGCTGACGAGTACCTACAGGATAATGAGTACGGGATACTTTTTGATAACGATGGTTACGTACTTGAGGGGGATAAGAGTAAATCATTATCAGAGAATGACAGGTCTAGTATGGGGTCTTACGACATCCTACATGATGGTTACACACCAAACAAGGATAACTCTAACACATACCCTAACGGTAAGTTCAAGGTAGACACCTCTGAGGGTCTTATTAAGTTTAACTCCACAGCTGAGTACAAGAGTATAGTCCTTGAGTACATATCTGATGGATTGTATGAACGACCAGATGCGGAGGCTGATACAACCTTAAAGATACACAAGTTTGCTGAGACAGCGGTGTTAGACTACATATACTACCACTTAATCAAGAACAGGCGTAACACACCTGCTAACGAGAAGATGAGGGCTAGGAAAGAGTACTACAACAGTAAGAGGCAAGCTAAGAGAAGGATAACTCCCTTGACAAAGGAGAATCTATTACAGGTATTTAAGTCAGATAGTAAATTTATAAAATAGAATAAAATGGAGATTAAAATGAAGAATGGTAACATCTTAGGGGTGTTACAAGACCAGACAAAGACTGAACAAGGTTTATACATACCTGACAACAAGAGCTACAACAAGATTGAAGTTGTTGAGCCTGTAGATGGTGTAGAGAAGGGTGCAATCCTGTACGTACTTAAGAGGTGTGGTACTGAGGTTACGATAGATGGGGAGGATTATATAGTAGTAAACGAAAGAGAAATTATTCTTATAGTATGAAATTAAAAAACACGTTTGTTCAGGGTAAGATGAATAAGGACCTCGATGAGAGGTTACTACCTAAGGGTCAATACCCTAACGCTGAAAACATAAGGTTAGCCAACAGTGAAGCTTCTGATGTAGGGGCAATAGAGAATGTCTTGGGTAATAAATCTTTAACAGATATAGGCCTGACAAACGCTGTTTCTATAGGGAGCTTCTCTGATGACTCCAACCAGAAGATCTATTGGTTTGTAACTGCTGACGAGAAGGATGTGGTTATGGAGTATGACTTCTTGACTAGTACCTTAAGCACAGTCTTAGAGTCCTCAACTGTATTAAACTTTAGTACAGAGAACTTGATAACAGGTGTAGTTAAGGTTATAAACGGGGAGCATGATAAGGATTTATTGGTGTGGACTGATGACTTGAATCAACCAAGGTGTGTAAACATAGCTAGGTTTAAGAACTATGCAGATCCGTTAGAAGAAGAAGATATACTACTAATCAAGAAACCACCAATGGCAGCTCCAGAGGTTACCTTGGTAAAAGATGAGGTGTCAGGTTTTGAAGACGACTTATTTATATCAATAGCTTACAGGTACGTATATGAGGACAGGGAGAGGAGTGCCCTATCGTCATTCTCAAACTATTCATACGGCCCAGACATCTTTAAGCTAGACTACAAGGCTATGGAGAACTCTGGTATGGCTAATAGGTACAACAACCTTGAGATAGAGTTTAACACTGGCTCTAAGAGGGTTAAGGAGATAGAGGTGGTATCAAAGCAACCTAACTCTAATAAACTCTCTTTGATAAAGTCTTTTGATAAATCAGTGCTTGGGTGGGTTGATGGTACAACAGAGTCGTTTACATTTAAAAGTGATAGTGTGTATATGTCACTACCACAGGATGAGTTATTCAGGGCTTATGACAACATACCATTAAAGGCTAAGGCCTTAGAGATGATTGGTACTAGGCTAGTATTTGGTAACTACGTTGAAGGTTATGATATGGTTGATATTAGTGGTGACCCTGTTAACTTGGATGAGGTAGAGATTTCAATAAATACGGCTGAGGCTGAGAAGACACACCTTTTAACAGGTACTTCCTCTTATTATGGGACTAATGGTATTGATAAGGATGATACCTTCGAATTAGATATAACTCAGTCGGATCTTGATGTAAGTAGGAATATTAGATTTGAGTTAAACCTTAAATACGAACTACCTTACCCAAACACACCAAATAAGTCTTTATTCACGGGGTCTGTAGAGATGATTTACAATGTACCTGAGCATGTACCTGTAGATAGTAATGGGGTTGTGGACTTATCAAACGAGGGGACTTTTCAGGAGAGGTTTCTAGACAGGGTGGCACAACTAATTAAAGTTCAGATTATGAATGATGCAGGGTCCTGGCCTGGGGGTCATGTGTTAGTGCTTAATAATGTACCTGGGACCCCTAGTGGTCTCTTTACTACTGTCGGTAACTACACCTTACCTTACTTTAATTTTCAGATATACGAGGATGAGACCTTATTGGTACCACATGGAGATGCAGGCTCTATATATGTTAACACAATGGCTAGTGAAGTATACGTAATAAAGGATAGTAAGGAGTCCTTAAAGAGTAACAGGGATTACGAATTAGGTTTGGTATACTTAGATGAGTTTAACAGGGCTAGTACAGTACAGACTTGGTTAAGCAACACCATAAACGTAGCCCACGACAGGGCTCCCGAATCTAATAATCTAAAACTAACTATACCAGACACTATTAATGCGCCTGCTTGGGCTGATAGATTTAAGGTAGTGGTTAGGCAGAACAGGGGTGACTACCATACAATATATAGTTCCTTCTCTTTTAATGAAGAAACTGATACTTGGATACTTCTAGAGGGGGATAACAAGAACAAGGTCAGTGAAGGGGATGAGTTAATACCAAAGATACTCCAAGGGGAGTTTATGGACACCTACCAAAGGGTGAAGGTATTAGAGGTTGTAGCTAAGGAGCAGAACTTTATAGAGAATAACTTCACAAGCAATGAGGCGGACACGGAGCTAAAGGAACCCGCTGGTACATACATGAG
>Ga0114993_10004053_pt1 | contig 14795 bp, 13 predicted proteins | sample ArcticOcean_MG_C_FD_87042 | JGI IMG/M metagenome (GOLD analysis project Ga0114993, IMG submission 87042) | Marine microbial communities from western Arctic Ocean - ArcticOcean_MG_CB2_150 | ecosystem: Environmental > Aquatic > Marine > Oceanic | place: Arctic Ocean: Canada Basin | collected...
ACTGGCAAATTCCATAACTCGAGTTGCGGGTTCAACGTAGGTCGTTGCATCGCTTCAGAGACATTATTAGCTTCATATCAACGAGCCATTCGCTCCACTCCATCACAAGATTATCTAATTAGCGTTGTTTGAATTTAGTAAATAATGAGGATAAAAATCATGGCAGGACTTACCGACGATCAGGTCAAACTGGTCAAGCCAATTGGAGCTGCCATTTTATGGATTGTCGAACAAGGCCTAGCTGAAGCATGGACTGAGGTCTATGACATTCTCTCGCCAATCATGATCGACTCGGCTACGAAAGCTGCGGACGCTGCTTAACTGGCAGTTCAGACGGTAAATAGAAAAGGCGAAATGTACCGCCTTTTTGTTTTAACGCCCGTAAGATGCTGCACAGTCGTGAATCCTGTTCCGCCCGATTTAACCAAGTCACTACTTCTTTCGATATTTGAGGATAAGTTTTGGAACTCAGCTGGGTACTGCCCGCGATAGCGAGCCCGTTCATCTATGCGATAGTTTCGATTGGCGACAAGTGGATTCTGTCAACACTCAAACTGCGGATCGAAAGCTTCAACCTGTTCGTAGGCGGAACCCAGCTCGGAATCTCTCTGGTAATTCTTCTGCTCCTTGGAATTCCAGATGCCTCGACAGAAGCGCTAGCTGCTGCTATCGGCGGAGGAATGATCTGGGGAGTTGCGCTGATAATTCTGTTTATGGCACTGCGTCGCGAACAGATCGGTCGAGTCGTTCCGGTATCTCAAACCTCCCCCGTATTTGCAGCCATTCTCGGGGTGGTGCTTCTCGGCGAGCATCTTGAATGGTGGGGATGGCTAGCCGTTCTGTTGGTAGTAGCAGGAGCAGTTATAGTTTCGGCCGATCCACACCAATTACTTTCTGGAGGATTCCGAAAGGTCTACTTATGGGTAGTTCTCGCTGCCGCACTAATCGGCATCGCCCAAGTTTTATTGAAGCTCTCATCAGATGAACTGAACGTGTGGCACAACATGTCACTTCGCGGGATCGGACTCTTTACAACACTCGCCATTCCGGTTCTAAGACCGTCAATTGCTAGGGATCTTGGTTCTTTCATAACCACCAAGAAAACCGCAATCCCGGTACTAATTATTGAAGGACTAGGCCCGATACTCGGAAACGGTTTCTTGTTGTTAGCGTTGGCTAATGGACCAGTTTCGCTCGTGAGCGCATTGCTCGGCACGAGGCCGATATTCATCTTGTTGATTACGCTCGCTTTTGCGCCGATTGCCAAGAAGGCACTAGCCGAGGAATTTACGAGAGCCGACATCATTACAAAGACGGTGTCGACCGCCGCAGTGGTCGGCGGCGTTGTAATCATTTCTCTCGCTAGCTAACAAAGGCCCAGCCGACTACACGATCTGGTTACGTAGTTCCGATTCGCAGTTCCAAAGTCGATTCAGATTGTCGTTCAGAATGTCGATTACACGTTCTTCGTAAAGTCGAGTCTCACCGCCTGTATGAGGCGTGATTATCACATTTTGAAAATCCCAGAATGCCGACCCAGCCTCAAGAGGCTCGTTCCAGAAATGATCAATTCCTGCGCCAGCAATTTGACCCGCCTTTAGTGCAATAGCCAGAGCTGGTTCGTCGACGCACTGCCCTCTTGCAACGTTGATCAAATACGCCGTCGATTTCATCGCCAGTAGTACGTCCGCATCCACGATATTGGTCGTTTCGGGCGTAAGCGGACAGGTCAAAGCGACAAAATCTGCCCTCGGAACGAGTTCCATTAGCTTATCGGGTGGAACTACTTCATCAGCAGGGCCTTCGGCGGTGGAAGGGTCACGCTTGGTGGCGATAACGTTCATGTCGAACGCTTTGGCGAATCGTGCCAACCGTGAGCCAATCGCACCCATGCCCACGATGAGAATCGTCTTGCCGATTAGTTCGTCTTCACGTTGAGTTAGATCACCAAGCATGCCTCGCCACGTGCGGCTGTTCTGATTATCTCGACCCGTGTGAATGTGTCGATTCAGACCCAAGATCAGCGACATCGCGTGTTCGGCAACTGCGTTTTGGTTCACACCTGACGCGTTGGCCAGTCGAATTCCACGTTTTTTAAGTTCCGCCAGTGGAAACTGATCGTACCCAGCTCCGATCGACTGAATGTACTTCAGTTTTTTTGCCCGTTCGAGTAATGCGTTATCCCAGAAACCCGAGCAAACAAAAACATCGGCGTCTTCGATATGATTCATCGTGTCTTCCGGCGTCCAAGTCTGAAAATATTTCACCTCAGGACTTCGGGCGCCGTAGCGCTCTTCCATCCGATAGGCAACGTGAGCAAAGTGGACGGTAGTGTCCGCAGCGGACGGAAAACTTTCAGACATGACTTCTCCAAATCGAAGTAATAACCACACGAAAAACGCTTAAAATTCTGGACAACAAAGGAACCAAGATCGACCATATGCGCAGGCAACCTGTGATTTCTTTATCGCTATTTCTGGCGAGACCGAATCATACTGCCGAATTAGCACCAGCGACCACAAGAACCTACATGCCAGCAAACATAACGATAAAAAACGAATTTGCATCAGTAACTATCTCACCAGATGCGGGTGCCTCACTGCGATCTTTTAAGGTGAATAAGGGCGGAACACAATACGAACTGCTCTCAGGTGGAGATAACGCACACGAACCAACTGAACTTCCGCATGGAGAAGGATCGTTCGTAATGGCGCCGTGGGTGAACAGAATTCGCGACGGACGACTCGTTACGCCAGACGGCATTCATGAACTGCCGATGAACCAGCCACCGCATGCTATTCATGGTCTGGTACGAGATCGTGTTTGGACGGTTAAATCCTCAACCGAAAACTCTCTCGAACTCGAAATAACTCTTGCAGAACCGTGGCCTTATGCTGGAAAAGTTGAATACTCACTGGTGTTAGAAGGATCTTCGCTGGTGCAGACTATGGGACTCATCGCCGACGAAAACGAGACTCAACCTTTCCCAGGAAGCGTTGGCTGGCATCCGTGGTTCAACATCACTCTGGGATCCGAATCTGTTATCGCAAAAGCCGACGTTCACAAGCAGTGGGAACTACGCGATATGGGAACTGCTAGCGGGAAACTCGAAGTAACTAGCATCACAGAGCGACTCCAAAAAGGCACTCATTTTGCCGTTCGAGAAGTAGACGGATGCTTCCTGATAAATCCGGGTGGCGGCGCAGTGCTGAAATGGCCAGAGCTAACGATGACTATGACAGGGTCGGAAACAATCACCCATTTCATGTTCTTCTCGCCAGAACACGCTTTATGCGTAGAACCGCAAACCTGCACGGTCGACGCCGCACAGTTGGCCGACAAAGGGCATGCGGACACCGGCCACGTGCTTGTCGATCGAGAGAATCCGTTGATAGCCACGACTACTTGGAGTTGGGAATAGGGAGATCAAGTGTCTACCGCTTTGAATATCGCATCATCTAAATCGGCTATCTCAATTAGCGGGCTAGAGTTCGCTTACGGAAATCGGCGTGTTAGCTTTGTTCGCTATTGCGATGCTGGTTGCTGCGGCCGCAGCCGTGCGCAAAACCTAATTTTCTTACGTAAGAAAATAGTCGCACCAAATCGGTCCGACAGTACTACAATTCGTGAACTCGCTCGCAGTTAGACGATGCGCATCTACCTAATCAATAGACTCAGCTAGAAGATCCGAATTTTCAGGTACTCATGTCCACAAATACGCTTGCAAACCTACTCAATCCATCGTCATCGACAGATGATTCGATCATCATTCCCGGCGGACCAAAGCTTTCGTACGGTCAGTACGCCGAAGAGATTGAACGGGTAGCAGGTCTACTTGCTGGCGCCGGAGTAAAACCGGGTCGACCTGTTTCTATTGTTTTGACAAACAATCTCGAATTCATGGTGCTATTCATCGCAGTCGCCCGAGCCGGTGCGGTAGCTGCCCCACTGAATTCGGCCTACACAGTCGATGAGTTCAAGTTCTTCATGGAAGATGCCGATTCGCAACTGGCAATTGTTCCACCGGGAGCACACATGGGTAGAGACGCAGCGAGCCAACTCGGCATTCCAGTACTCGACGCTTCGCTAGATGGCGGATCAGTCGTACTAAGTAACAGCGGTGGAGCAGTCACAAAATCGTCAGATGCACAGCCGCCTTCCGAGAGTGACATAGCTCTATTCCTTCACACATCAGGAACGACGAGTCGACCAAAGGGCGTGCCACTAACCCATGCCAACCTTATGAAGTCGATCAGCAATATCAAGAACCACTACGAGCTAACACCTGAAGACACTTCGATCATCGTAATGCCTCTGTTCCACGTTCATGGACTAATGGGAGCATCGCTCTCAACCCTGAACTCAGGTGGATCATTGGTCATTCCTGAGAAATTCTCGGCATCGACCTTCTGGGGTTTACAAAAGGACTACTCGGCAACGTGGTATTCGGCAGTACCGACTATTCACCAAATTTTGCTTATGCGAGCCGATGACGACAACGCTCCCCAGGAGTCGTTCAGGTTCATTCGATCCTGCTCGTCAGCACTTGCCCCTGCAGTCTTCGAGAGACTTGAAGCACGATTCGGTACACCTGTTCTCGAAGCCTACGGAATGACAGAAGCTTCACACCAGATGTCATCGAGCCCTATGCCTCCCGGAAAGCGAATTCCCGGCACGGTCGGACTGGCAACAGGCGTAAAAATTGCAATCATGGATATGGCAGCTACAGGGCAATTGCAGAAAGCTGGCGACATCGGTGAAATCGTCATCAAGGGCGAAAATGTCATGCACGGCTACAACAACAACCCTGAAGCCAACGCCGAAGCTTTCGTTGACGGATGGTTCCGTACTGGAGACCAAGGATTCCTAGATGCCGAGGGCTATCTCGCGCTTACGGGTCGAATTAAAGAACTGATCAACCGAGGTGGAGAGAAGATTTCGCCACTCGAGATCGACGGAATCCTATTGAAGCACCCTGCTGTGGCAGAAGCGGTTTGTTTCGCCGTGCCTGACGAAAAGTACGGTGAAGTTGTTCATGCTGCTGTGGTTTTGAAGGGCGACGCCGATCAAGAAAACATTCGGGCGTACTGTCGTGAACAGATGGCAGGTTTCAAGGTTCCGGATATGATCTACATCGCAGACTCACTACCGCGAACTGCAACTGGCAAGATACAGCGCCGACACATGGTTGCGGCATTCGCTGAGGGTAAGTAGTTTCACGAGATAAGGTGCGTTGGTGCGAGGATAGAGATTTCTGATTTTGGTGACGGCGGTCCTTATTACGCCTCGTGTTTTTAGTGCCTGAACACCCAAGTCTGAACATGACTATTCTTCGGAGTATTTCAACATCCTCGCAACGACCGATAGATTCTGTACCTCCAACGCTTAGGCTGTTCCGCCGAGTTGCTCGCGCATCCCCTCAGATGGCTCAACTGCTGTTACGTGTGAATAGTATTCGGCCAAAGGAATAGTAATACGACCACCACCGGCACCAACATCAAAACCGGTTTCATATGGAGTTATGAACTCGGCGAGCTTCTGAACCGTATCTTAGGGGGCAGATTCAATCTTTTTAGGCGGGATTAATTTGTGAGCAACCGGACGCCAAAAATTGCCAGGCTCTACTTCTTCTCGGACGCTATCTGATTGAGCATGCTCGGCTTCGACAGTTCTCTCTCAGGCAATTTCAGATATTGTCGTGTTTAATTCAGTCATACACACCAGTTCCTGAGCTCGATTTACGAAATCTATCCGATAATTTTCCCCAAATTGTCGAAGTTGTCGATAAGCTTGGTCACCGTTCGTAGGTTTAACTTCTTGGATACATGAAACTCGTATATCGAATTATGTCGAGGCGGCGTTAAAAATCATGCGATCCAACGTGATATTTGTGGAAAGGTTCTCCCATGCTATTAGGTGTTGCGGGTCTAGTGCCAGGTGACTGGAAATCAATCGATGGAACTGTCCTCGATAACGTTGCAGAGCACGGATTCAAAACCGTTCAAATTCGAGTCGACGATCCACAGTCGATGGGGAATGGCGACGTTAAACGCCTAAAATCCATGTTCGAGGGGCGTGGATTTGAGATGCCGCAAACCGTTGGAAACTACGGTGGAAAGTTGATTGCTGAAGACGACACCGAGCGAAAAAACGAGATCAAGTTCGTAAAACGAATGGTCAACGTTACGGCTCGACTCGGCAGCCCTAACACTTATCTTAGACCCGGCAGCTTGAATCCAAAAGGCGGGTGGATGCCTCACCCGCTGAACCATTCTGAGGAAGTGTTCGATCGACTCGTCGACAGCACGAAACAGATTTGCGCAGTTGCTGAGAACGAAGGAATCATGATGGCAGTCGAAGGCGGTACGGTTTGCCCTATCGACTCTCCACAGCGAATGAAAGACCTCATCGACTCAGTTGGATCGAAGGCATTGGGACTGAACATGGACCCAGTGAACTTTGTAGGTTCTCTCGATATTGCATATGACACCACGGCACTCATCAATGAGTTCTATGAACTAATCCCAGATCGAATCGTTGGCGCCCACGCGAAAGACTTCACAGTCGTAAACGCACTTCTACCTCACTTCGAAGAGTCGATCATCGGACAGCCCGAAAGCCTGCTCGACAACGAAGCGCTATTGGTTGGTCTACAGAAGGTCAACCCGAACGCTCATGTTCTAGTCGAGCACCTTCCCGACGACAAAATCCCGGTTGCAGCAGCAGGAATTCGCAAGGTTGCTGAGCTTGCTGGAATTGTTTGGGACTAAAAGAAAATAAAGGGTCGGTATTAATTTAGATCGACTATATATAAAACATTTTTGGGATTAGTCTTCTGGCGGTTTCAATAACAAAAATCTGCACCGGCAGTTCAGGAGCTAATCATGCCCGTCGATCTCTCTGGCAAACGAATAATCATCACAGGTGCTGCAACTGGCATCGGGCGAGCAACTACTCTTCGAGTATCGGCGGCTGGAGCAAAGGTAGCTGCATTTGACGTAAATGACCCCGACGGAGCAGCCACGATCGGTGAAGTGAACGAAACCGGTGGCGACGCCCGCTACTGGCATGTTGATGTGCGCGATGAAATTGCGGTTTCGGGCGCTGTGGCAGCTGCAGAGACATGGCTAGGGGGCGTCGACATACTAATTCATGTTGCCGGGGTACTCCAGGGAGCGGCGATCGAGCTTGATGAGTTCCCAGAGGAAATTTGGGATACGGTTCTCGATATCAACCTTCGCGGATCGTTCACTATCTGTAAGTACGTAACTGGCGTGATGAAAAAGCAGGGCAAGGGTGTAATTATTCTTACAGCTTCAGGCGCAGGCGTTAACGGCGGTAGCTCGTCACTCGCCTACGGTTCTTCAAAGGGCGGAGTACACGGTCTTTCGCTCGTGATGGAAGCTCATCTTGAGAAGTACAACATTCGCGTAAACGATGTTCTTCCGGGTGCCGTGGCCACGCCACTTAAGGTCGCTAACGTTGAAGACATGCACGCAGCTGGCGGAAAATCTGGCAACCTCGACGAGAAGATCGGAGCACTCGTTTCGCCTGATGAAATCTCGAAGGTTTACGCTTTCCTAGCCAGCGATGAAGCCAGCATGGTCAAGGGCAGCGTACGGACCCGTTAGCGGACAGTCGAGAGTTTCTAGCGACAGAAGCGACGCTAGACCAAAATGCCGCTGGGCTTCACGGTTCCATCCCTGTTCTGGATTGCGTAAGCCGGAAATCACGAACTCCGGGTATGTATCGAGCGGAAGATTAACGCTATCGAAAGAACGGGTCAACGCCAATTAACGGCCAACAGTGATTTTGCCAGATCTAGCTGGCATGAAGTCAATCTACTCCTGCTTTGCGGTGTCGCGCTTCTCCCAGCCGGGGCGGAACATTCTTAGGAAGTTGCTCTTTCCGTATGGGTGTTTTTTGGCTTCATCTTCGTTCAGTGTGACGCCGATTCCTGGTGCAGTTGGCATAGCGAGATGACCATCTTCGACTTTAAGAAATCCCGTTAAAATATCACTCACCCACGGCTCTAAGAAATCATCGAAACACTCCTGAATGAAGACGTTTGGGGTCACGGCATCGATATGAAGAGCGACCATAGTTTTGAACGGACTTTCGGCGTTATGTAGAGCGATTTCAGCGTGGTGGGCTTCCGCAATTCCCGCTATTTGTAGTGATCTCCATATGCCACCGACTCCGAGAGGTTCGGGGTTGATAACGTCGGTCACATTATGCGAAAGGAACTCGCCGAACTCATGAATAGCGTGCATTCTCTCGCCCGCAATCATCCGAACAGGGATTCTACGCGCCACTTCCACGAGAGCGCTTATGTCAGTCGACAGAACAGGCGTTTCGAACCAAGTGACATCGTAGTCTTTGAGCCAATTACCAATCTCGATTGCGGCGTATGTGCTGAACCGATCATGTGCTTCGATCAAAATATCCACTTCATCGCCAACGGCCTCCCGAACTGCACCAATCAGCGCCTTAGCCTCGGCCGTTTCTCTGAGAGACATCTGCATGTGGGCATCGCCGAACGGGTCGAATTTGAGAGCTGTGTAGCCTTTGGCCACTACTGCGCTAGCTTTTTCGGCAAAGCCCTCTGGGGTTCTATCACCGGAGTACCAGCCATTGGCGTAGACCCGCACATTCTCACGAACTTTGCCGCCCAAAAGTGTGTGAACGGGAACCCCAAGAGACTTCCCGAGGATGTCCCAGCAAGCCATCTCGATTCCCGCCATCGCGGGTGTCACTTTGATAAATGCGGTCAGGTAGAGCTTATGAAATATCTCATGGACGTTGCGAGGGTCCATTCCGATGATGAGGTGCTTGACCTCTTCGACAGCTGCAACTCGGGGCTGGGTCTCTGATCCGCCGGTTGCTTCGCCAACTCCGATCAGTCCTTCGTCGGTTTCAACTACAACGTATATCCAATTCTTCCACGGGTTACCAACTACAACAGTCCTTACATCGGCGATCTTCATTCAACTGCTCCATAAATCTGTGCATACGAGACCGGATTCATTACAAACAGGTCGGCTCGAATTCTACTTCGTCTCATTTAATTAATGTGCTGTGGACGAGGCAGATTCAGGAATATAATCTCGGCTTATAACGATAATGTCCGATCGCTGACTAACAACTTGAACATCTAATCAACTTGGCAAAGATCGTACCGCACGATTATCACTACGATCTAAACACCTTATAATCCTTCGATAAGCCCGAACGATAAAGCAGTATCTTTCACGGTTCATCAGTTCGATCGTTCCACACCCAAGGCAAGTACGAATATCTTAGTAAAAAGCCTTGGGAATTCATCAGCACCCAACTAGATGACGGATTCGAGCACTGCTTCAACATTTCTACACACTCTCTGAACAGGTTCCACACATTCATTTTCTAAATTTGGTTGTAGGCAATCAATCAGTTAGGTCAATCGACCAAAGGTATAGAAAATGTTCAACAGAAAAATTACCCTCGGCGTAACCGCAGGACTCCTCGGAGCATTCGCCCTTGCAGGAGCGGCGTTCGCTCAAGAGGACCCGGTAGACGGTGAGAAGCCACTGGATTCGATCAAGGACCGAGTTGCTGAAATCCTCGGCATCGATCGGGAGTCCCTCGACACCGCAATGAGAACTGCTCGAGAAGAGCACCGCGAGGCATCGCAGGACAAGCGATTAGCAAACCTCGTAGAAACAGAAACTATTACACAGGCACAGGCCGACGAGATCGAATCTTGGAAAGACTCGAAGCCTGAAGTGGTCGACGATCTGATGAAGCTCGGACGCGGTCACGGCACTGGCGACGACGTAAGCATCGAAGCTAGAATTGCAGCACTCGTTGATCAGGAAGTCATCTCCCAGTCTGAAGCTGATGCAATAACTGCATGGGCCGAAGCCAAGCCCAACTACCTCAACGATCTCCGTGAAGAGCTAAAGGGTGGCCGAAATGGCGAAGGCCGACATGGTCGACAGCGTCACGGACGCCATAACCGCGTCGTACCCGAGGGTCGGGACCAAGGACGTGGACCAGGATTCAACCAAACTACCCCTGAGGCTGGCTCTGGCACGTCGTTCACTCTACCGAACGGTGATGAAATTAGCGTTTAGTCCGTACTAACCAGACCTCCTACAAATGGCGCTCTTCGATTTATAGAGGAGCGCTTTTTGCGTCTAGCTCAAACGATTTAGAGAATTATTCGTACCGACACCCAATCGCCAGAAGCCTAATATGTTCGGAGTAAATTATTCGACGATTCTGAATCGGTAGAATCATCGGATTGAACTTGAACCTAAGATCGGCTCAGGAAATTCGCACATGGCTCAAAGCTCGAACAACAAAACTCAACGACTTCAACAGTGGTTCGACGACCAACCGAGGTGGGATCGCGCCTCCTATGGAGAGTTCATGCACGTCGGTGGTAACCAGACGATCTTCCGTATCGCTCTTGAAGATCAAAAGATAACCACCGAAACTAAAGTACTCGATACCGCCTGCGCAGTTGGCGGAAACGCTCGATGGATGGCGTCTTTGTACGGATGCCAGGTGTACGGGAACGACATCGATGAGCAAGCCCTAACGGTCGCTAGAGATCTTGCGGAAATCGAGAATATTTCCGAACTTTGCACATTCGTGAAGGCTTCGGTTGAAAATCTACCGTTCGACGACAACTCGTTCGACATGGTTATAACCACCGACGTTTACGACCCTGCTGAAGTCAAACGGGTTCTAAAACCCGGTGGAAGTTTCATTGTTGTTTCGTTGTTTGAAGATCCCAAAGTCACGCCCCTTCAGCTCGCTGAAAGTTGGGGACTTGAACTAGAAATCCCGCTAGACGTTACTGACCTAGCTTTCGCATTCAACCGAGCGAAAGAAACAGAGGCACGGCTACTTCACGAATCCGGGATGATCGGCGCACGTGAACTAATCGACATCATGAATGAAAGTATCGTTCCGTATACCCTCGGCGGCCGCCACTACATTCTGCGACTACGCAAAAACTAACATACTGACGATTACCCTTAACTCCTCAATAAATAGATGACCAATAACACTACCGATCAATACCGTGGTATCTACGGAATACCCGCCACTCCGTTCAATGAAGACGAAACTCTCGACATACGCTCATTAGAAAGCGTTCTTGAGTTTTCAGTAGAAAACGGCTGCCATGGGATCGTGATGCCAGTAATGGCGAGCGAATACCAAGCACTAACCGACACTGAGCGAAAACAGGTATTCGATCTCACAACCAAAGTGGTTGCCAACCGTATTCCAACGGCTGCGGGTATTTCTGGTATATCGAATATTCACTCGATTGAACTGGCGAAATACGCAGAAGGTGTCGGGTTCGATTCGGTGATCGCCATGCCGCCGTTCAACATCTCGAGACCATCTACGGACGAAGTCAAAAACTTCTTCGAACTACTCAGCGATGCCGTAAATGTTCCGATCTGGATTCAGAATCACTCATTAGGTGCACCATTCAATGCGGAACAACTAGCCGACCTCTGCAAAAACGTTGAAAACGTGAGCTACGTCAAAGAAGAAACTATATTTGCGGCACAACTAACGACCGCCCTACTCGATCAGGCTGGAGATTCGGTCAAAGGCGTTATGGGCGGCATGGGCTGTAAGTTTCTGATTTCCGAATTCAATCGCGGAATGTGTGGGAACATGCCAGCATCTCACTTTGGCGATATCCACTCGAAGATGTGGAACCTGCTCGATGACGGATACGAGTCTGAGGCGAGAGAGATTCACACTCGTATGGCGCCCCTCAACAACTACGAAAGCCTTTACGGCATGCGAGCGTTCAAAGAAATTCTCTATCGTCGAGGCGTTATTACATCCCCAACCACCCGATCTCCCGGCAAGAGCAACTTAGACAACTACGATCTGGCCGAGTACGACACTCTGCTGTCCTCTATCGATGACCTAATGACATGGAAGGCCTCCTAGCCCCTTGAAAATAGAAGCTATCGATCTCTTTTACGTCGCACTTCCGAAAATCACACGAACCGCCGATGGCACGCAGGACTCCCTTGTAGTTCGTGTTCGAACGGACAACGGTCTTGAAGGCTGGGGAGAATGCGACGCTTCACCTCTCGTATCGTTGACTGCTTATGTGATGCCGATGTCACACTCGAATATCATCAACATTCGTGAGGCACTGCTCGGCGAAAGTTTAGATTCACCTGAGGACGTAGTTCGCCTTAGAAATAAAGCCGGAGAGTACGGACTCGATATCCAGCAACTTGACCACGCTGTAGCCGGTGCCGATATCGCTATGTGGGACGTACTCGGAAAACATATTGGCGAACCGGTTTGGAAGCTGATCGGTCACGAAGCTTCGCACAAGAAACTTCCGTACGCCAGCGTGCTGTTCGGCGATGATCCTGCTGAGACCCGCGCAGTCGCCGATTCGATAGTTGAACGTGATTTCCGTGCTGCCAAGTTCGGATGGGGTCCGATGGGTCGCGGTTCGCTTGCAGATGACATCGGTCTTGTACAGGCTGCCCGTGACGGACTCGGACCTGATGCCAAACTGATGGTCGATGCCGGTGTGATTTGGGGCAACGACGTCGATACTGCTTACGAACGCGCTGTCGCGTTTGCTGATCTTGGCGTTACATGGCTGGAAGAACCGCTTCGAACTGAAGAAGTTGGCGCATACAAAGCATTGAGCGACAGGGTTCGTGCGAACGGCATAAATATCGGTGTTGCTGGAGGCGAAGGCGCCGACTACTACCGAGCTGCCGACGACATGATGACAAACGCAGGACTCGACTTCGTACAGATCGATGTTGGGCGCATCGGTGGAATTACTGAAGCCAAACGGGTCGCTGACAAAGCACACGAACTCGGCATACAGTACGTGAACCACACGTTCAAAAGCCATCTATCAGTAGCTGCTTCGATTCACGTCTTCGCTGGATACGAAGAGTTCGATCTAACTGAATACCCTGCTGGCGATTCGCCACTCATTCTTGGCCTAACGGCTCCAACGGGCATTTTCAGAGACGCCGATGGATTAGTACGGGCTTCTGACAAGCCCGGACTCGGCGTAAAAGTAAACCTCGACGCAATTCGCGCATACCAGCGCCAAGTAAAAATCGAAATCGATGGCGAAATACTGTTCGAATCGGACAAGCCATAGAGCCATTCGCCTCACATCCAATCACATCTCGTATCGCGAACCCAGCGAGATCGCTTATTGACGTGCCCTCTTCCCCTTCATAGAATTCGTTCACTGGCACTCGAAGCCCGCGACTGCTAACAGTCGGTAAGGTCGAGTGCTAATCAATAATTCGGTATGAATTGAGATTGAAACGGTGTGTCCGCATCGTTCATCTGAGTTTGATAATCCGAGTTGTCGTCTACCACTAAGGAGAACCATTTCAGTGGCATTGAACCTCACACCGCTTGGTGACAGGGTGATTATCGAGCCTGCCGACTCAGAGGCATCAACCTCTCCCGGCGGAATCATCATTCCCGACACCGCGAAAGAAAAGCCTCAGCAGGGTGCAGTTGTTGCAGCCGGCCCAGGTCGAACAACCGACGACGGAACAGTCATCGACATGCCTGTTTCAATCGGCCAGACCGTCATCTACTCGAAGTACGCAGGTACCGAGTACGCAGAAGGCGGAGTTGACTACCTCATCGTTCGAGAGAGCGACATCCTAGCAATCGTTGGATAATTCATCACGAACTAATCATCTCAATTTGGAGATTTATAAGTAATGGCAGCTAAAGATCTAAAGTTCGGCGATGACGCTCGAGCACGCCTTAAAGAAGGCATCGACGTTCTCGCAAACACACTAAAGTCGACACTTGGCCCACGTGGTCGAAACGTTATCGTCGACAAGAAATTCGGCCCTCCGCAAGTCAACTCCGACGGTGTAACAATCGCCAAGGAGATCGACCTCGAAGATCCGTTTGCAAACATGGGCGCACAGCTTCTTAAGGAAGTCTCAAAGAAGACTAACGACGACGCTGGTGACGGCACGACTACTTCAACTGTTCTCGCTCAGGCAATCATTGCTGAAGGCTTCAAGAATGTTGCAGCAGGCGCCGACCCTATGGCACTCAAGCGCGGGATGGAAATCGCCATGGCTTCCATCCGCAAGTCGATCGCCGGACAGTCAACTCCTGTTGACTCAAAGGAACAGATCGAAAGCGTTGCAATCCTTTCTTCCCACGACGACGAGATGGGTACCCTCATTTCCGACGTTATGGACAAGGTTGGTAAAGACGGCGTTATTACCGTTGACGAATCCAAGTCTCTTTCATACGAGACCGAGTTCGTTGAGGGTATGCAAATCGACCGTGGTTACCTCTCACCTTACTTCGTGAACAACTCAGAAAAACAGGAAGCCGTTCTAAACGATCCTTACATTCTGATCACTTCGCAGAAGATTTCTGCAATTTCAGACCTTCTACCTGTTCTTGAGAAGGTTCTGCAGACCAACAAGAATGTTCTTGTTATTGCAGAAGACGTTGAGGGCGAGGCTCTCGCTACTCTCGTTGTTAACAAGCTTCGTGGCACACTGAACGTTGCAGCCGTAAAGGCTCCTGGCTTCGGAGACCGCCGAAAAGCAATGCTCGAAGACATTGCTATCCTCACCGGTGGCACGGTTATCTCAGAGGAAATCGGTCGCAAGCTCGACACGGTTACTCTCGATGACCTCGGCAAGTGCAAGCAGGTCGTCGTTTCTAAAGACGAGACCACGTTTGTTGACGGTGATGGTTCTGCTGACGCTCTCAAGGGTCGCAAGGCCGAGATCGAG
>Ga0114993_10004058_pt1 | contig 14786 bp, 11 predicted proteins | sample ArcticOcean_MG_C_FD_87042 | JGI IMG/M metagenome (GOLD analysis project Ga0114993, IMG submission 87042) | Marine microbial communities from western Arctic Ocean - ArcticOcean_MG_CB2_150 | ecosystem: Environmental > Aquatic > Marine > Oceanic | place: Arctic Ocean: Canada Basin | collected...
AGGATGATTACTTTGATGGTGGAGCACGATGGGGCTGGCCTTGCCGCTCCTCAAGTGGGCTTATCATGGCGACTCTTTGTGACCCGCAACCCAGAAAATGCCGATGGGGCAATCGTTTGGATGAACCCTACGCTCGAAATCGTAAATGAAGAGGTCGAATCCTCTGAGGAAGGTTGCTTAAGCCTTCCAGAGATTCGCGGCAATGTCCGGCGACCAGTTGGAATCAAAATTACTGGTTGGAATGCTTTGGGAGAACCAGCAGAAATGACAAGTGAAGAATTTATTGCCCGTGTTTGGCAACATGAAAACGATCATCTTGACGGTATCCTTATCATCGACAAAATGTCAGCAATGGATCGTCTTGTAAACCGTCGAGCAATTCGTGATTTAGAACGGACTGTGTAGCATGCGAATTGTCTTTCTCGGTTCTGGCGAATTTGGATTGCCGACACTCAAACGATTGCATGAGGACCATGAAGTGCAAGCAATTGTCACCGCTCCACCGCGAAATGCAGGGCGAAAACTAAAACCCAGAACAACTCCAATTGCCACTTTTGCAACCGAGCATGGCATTCCCTTGATGGAGCCAGAGAATATCAATGATCCCGCGATCGTTGCTTCAATCAATGCACTCAAAGCGGATGCGATGGTCATTATTGCTTTTGGACAAAAACTAAGCACAGAAGTAATCGAAAACCACTTTGCAATCAACTTGCACGCATCGCTTTTGCCGAGGTGGCGAGGCGCCGCTCCAATCAACGCAGCAATTGTGCATGGTGACAAAACAACAGGCGTGAGTGTGATTTCGATTGCTAAGTGTATGGATGCTGGTCTTGTGTATGGCACAGCATCACTCACTATTGATGAATATGAAACAGCAGGGGAGTTGCACGACAGACTCTCGCACCTTGGACCAGAGCTTGTTGCAAAGGTGCTTGGAGGTGATCGAATTGGCACTCAACAGGACGAATCAACTGTGACAATCGCACCAAAGTTATCACGCGATGATGCGGTAATTGATTTATCTGAAGATGCAGAAACGCTTGCACGAAAAATACGTGGGTTGTCCCCGTGGCCAAGTTGTCATCTTCGAATTGCTGGTGTGGACTGCAAAATACTACGAGCCATTCCCAATAACAAGGATGGCAATATTGGCGAAATACTTGAAGATGGTTCGATTGCAACTGGAAGTGGCTGCATTCATATTTTAGAACTACAACCTGCAGGTGGAAAACCGATGGCATGGAATGATTTCTGTAATGGTCGACAAGTCAAAACTGGCGACACATGTGAGGTGGTAGATGACGCCTAATAATATGATGATGTTGCTTTGGGATTTGTTGTTGCCAGCAAAGCCAAAAGAAAAAGAAGAACCGCCTAAGTCGCGTCCAATCCAAGCAAAGTATGACGGGATTGTTGAGAAGATGAAGGATACGTACGGGTTTCGAATTCGCAAGTGGCGTTCGTCGATGAGCGGCTGCGCATGGGAATTGAAGGATCGCCAAGGGAATATTTCAAGAATGCTAGAGTCGCCCTATCCAAAAGGACCGATGAGTTGTGCAGTTTTTCTTCATGAAGTTGGCCATCATGCCATTGGTTTTCATGTGTACAAACCGCGGTGCCTTGAAGAGTATTACGCATGGGCTTGGTCGCTTGATGCGATGGAAACGCACGGCGTTCGCATTACAGATGGTGTGCTCAAACGTCGTGATGATTCTCTTCGGTACGCACTTGCAAAGGCAATTCGACGCGGATTGAAAAAAATACCACTCGAATTAATGGAATATGCACCGACACATTTGAGAGTCGCTGGGTGAAAACGTCGGATCTCACATACGAATTACCCGCTGGATACGTCGCAACAGAACCCGCTTCACCGCGGTCATCTGCAAAAATGTTGATTGTTGAAGACGATGTGTTTCGTCATCGAAAAATGACAGATTTTCCTGCTGAATTGCAAGGTGATGCGTTACTTGTCGTCAACGAAACTGCAGTACTTCCAGCGAGAGTACAAGGATATAAAGTTGTAAGTGGCGGAAAAATTGAGGGGCTCTTTCTTGAAGCGGATCAAAACGGTAACTGGTTGATGATGCTAAAAAGCAACGGCAAACTTCGCCAAGGCACTGAACTTGCAATTGGCAATGAGGTGACCTTAACAGTGCTTGATCGAGACGACGCAGTTTGGAGGTGCATTTGTAGCGATGGGCGATCCCCACAGGAAGTCCTTCGTGAGGTTGGGTCGACGCCGCTTCCTCCATATATTCGCTCTGCAAGGGGTGATCAGCACGTTGATGATAAAAAAGACAGAAACTCCTACCAGACTCTCTTTGCTGATGAAAGCCAGTGCCATTCCGTTGCAGCGCCAACAGCAGGATTGCATTTTGACACATTACTTTTAGAAGCACTTGAAGCAAAAGGGATCGAGCGAGTCGCTGTCACATTGCATGTTGGGGCTGGCACCTTTCGGACTGTTGAAACAGATACAGTTGAAGAGCACCCAATGCACAGTGAACATTGGTCTGTCCAAGGAGAGGTTCTCCAGAAAATTGCTAGTGCAAAGAAAGCAGGTCGACCAATTATCGCAGTTGGAACAACCACTGTTCGGACCCTTGAATCACTGCCCGAGATGGATACGTGGCCAACAAGCGGCGAACTTTCCGGTGTAACGAGGCTCTTGATCACGCCGCCGTACGATTTTCGGTTTGTTGATGGGTTACTTACCAACTTTCACTTACCCAATTCAACATTGCTCGCTCTTGTGGGTGCATTCATCGGATTGGATTGCATCAAGTTTGCATACGAAGAAGCAATGGCTGAGAACTATCGATTTTTCAGTTACGGTGATGCGATGTATATACCAAAGAGAGGCTAGTTTTACTGTATGCTATGTGTGCAAGGATGCACACGATTCACTCACTTATTACAGGGTTAGATGCAAGGATGTTTTCAGGCGATGGGAAGTCGTCTGTGTTGAATATTGCTGAACACACGGAGAGAGTGTCACAGGGGTCATTTTTTGTTGCTCGCAGTGGCGTTCGCCGTGATGGCGCGGTTTTTATTGAAGATGCAGTGCACAAAGGTGCAGTTGCAATTCTTTGTACCCCAGAAATTGCAGCGAGCCTTGTACATTTACCAGTCGTGTTTGTTGTATCACATGACCCAACAGGTGTTGGCGCAGAAATCGCCGAACGGTTTCATGGAAACCCTTCAAGTAAATTGAAACTTGTTGGTGTTACAGGAACAAATGGCAAGACAACAATCGCTTGGATGTTGCGGCACGTACTCCTCAATTCTGGAATGAAGTGCGGTTTACTTGGCACAGTTGTGTGTGATGATGGCGCAAACCAAGAACAGTCGAAACTTACAACACCAAGTTTTTGTGACACAAGCCGAATTCTCCATGCAATGGTTGAAAACGGCTGTGAATTCGCAGTAATGGAATGTTCAAGTCATGCACTTGATCAACGTCGCACTTGTGCACTGACGTTTGAAATTGGGGTCTTCACAAATCTTTCAGGTGATCATCTTGATTACCACGGGTCTGCTGATGCATACCTTCATGCAAAGATGCGTTTGTTTGATCAAGTCACACGATGTTCAGTTGTGAATATGGACGACCCTGCAAGTTGGGCAATTGCCGATCGTTCAAAAGCACGAGTGATTGCATGCAGGCTTGAAAGTGATGCAGCAACGGCTTGGGTTGAGGTGCTTGACGAGCAAGTTACAGGTTCAGAACTTTGTTTGCATGGACCATGGGGAGACGCAAAAGTTGTCTTACCAATGTTCGGTAGGCATAATGCGATCAATGCTTTGCAAGTAACTGTGTGTGCCTACGAACTAGGCGTTTCAATGCGTGACATTATCTCAGGTCTTGCAACTGCAACGGCTCCTCCGGGCAGATTGGAGAGGGTAGAGGGTGAGGGCACCACTGTCTTTGTTGACTTTGCGCATACTGATGCAGCGCTTGAGTACATGCTTTGGTCAGTTAGGGAAGTGTTACCTGCAGGTGGGAACTTAATCGTTGTCTTTGGATGTGGTGGAGATCGTGATCGATCCAAGCGCCCTCGAATGGGTCATATCGCTTCAACAGTAGGTGATATCGCTGTTGCAACGAGTGACAACCCACGAAGTGAAAATCCAGATGCAATACTCGATGAAGTTCTCTCAGGCGTTCCTCAAGATCGTCTCCATTGTGTACAAAGAGAAGCGAATCGTAAGTCAGCCATTGAATCCGCAATAGCTCAAGCGAATGTTTGCGATATTGTCGTGATTGCTGGCAAGGGTCACGAACAAACGCAAATTCTGAAGGACGTTGTGATTCCATTTGATGATAGAAAAGTCGCAGCGGAAGCACTGCGAAAACGTGCGATTGGAAATGGGGTTTGAACTATACCACCCAAGATGTTTCCGAAGCAACAGGCGGTGTGTTGTCCGGTGATGGATCGGTTGTGTTGCGGGGGGGTGAAATTGACACGAGGCGAGATGTTCAAGGCAAAGTGTTTTTTGCTCTGCAAGGCGAACAAACGGATGGGCACAAATTTATAGAGCGTGCAATTGAGATGGGATGTGCAGCAGTTGTAGTTTCAAAAGAAGTAACTACTTCGGTACCAGTGATTACAGTCGAGAATACTCGCAGGGCTCTATTTCAATTGGCAGAACATGTTCGATCTCAAATAGAACCGAAAACTACTATTGCAATCACGGGAAGTGTTGGGAAAACGATTACGAAAGATCTTCTCGCGAAACTTTTGGGGAAGGGTACAACCGCTTCACCTGCGAGTTTTAATAACGATTTAGGAATTCCACTGACGATTCTTGACGCTGTTGGTTCGAGGAATATCGTCGTTGAAGTGGGGGCAAATGCTTGTGGAGAAATCGAACCACTCGCACGGCTTGTTGCTCCGGATATTGCCATCATCACGTCAATTCAGAAAGCGCATCTCAAAGGGTTTGGCTCAATTGATACTATTTTGAATGAAAAAATTAAATTGTTTGAAGCATTAGACTCCGATGGTATTGCAATCGTTCCTGAAGATATTCCAGTTGATGGATTTATTTTGCAATGTGATCTGGTCACAGTGGGTGAATCTAAACACGCAGATATTCGTATTCGTAGTGGATGTGATGAGAATGGATTCACTCGACTTGATGTTGGTGAGGGTTTTGTGACGCTGAACATTCTTGGAAAACACAATGCGATGAATGCGACGTGTGCGATTGTTGCCGCAAAATATGCGCATGCTAGGCAAGGCAATAATGTTTCTCTGCACGCCCTGTTGCAACAAATGTCTAGCGAGACAGGTCCTGTAGGAAGGCTCAGCAAAGAAGATATTTGTGGTGTAAGAGTGATAGACGATTCTTACAATGCAAGTCCTGCTTCAATGTGTGCTGCGATTGAAACACTTGCCTCAATGTCTGGCTCACGAAAGGTCGCAATCCTAGGGGACATGCTTGAACTAGGTGAAGAGTGCGATGTAGAACATCGCCGTCTAGGTGGATATCTTTCAAATCAACGTATTGATCAGATTATTCTTGTGGGAAGCGAGATGGCATCAGCAGTGAAAGTATTGCCAACTGCTGTATATGAAGAAAATGCAGATGATGCGACAATGCTCCGCATTGCAAATTCTTTGCGCGATGGCGATCTTGTTTTACTCAAAGGATCTCGCGGTATGCAACTCGAACGAATTGTTGGACACATACGAGACCGTTATGCGAAAGTTTCCTCGCCCTAGCCGCCGATACTCTAGGTACTTATGCTTTATAACTTATTGCAAATGACAGATCAGTGGCTCGACAATGCCGGGCTCTATTCTGTATTACAGGTGCTCTATCAACGAGAATTTCGAGCGTTCTCTGCTGTTGTCCTTGCTTTCTTTATCGTGATGTTGTTCGGAAAGCGGATGATTCGTTGGCTTGTTCGTTTAAAAATTGGAGATTGTGCGGAGTTTGACAATGATCAACTCAACGCACTCATGAGGAATAAAGAAAATACACCAACGATGGGTGGTTTATTACTCGTTGCTTCAATTGTTGTTACGACGTTACTGCTTGCGGATATTTTTAATCGCTACGTACATCTGATATTAGCTGTCATCGTCATCTTTGCTGCAGTTGGCAGTGCAGATGACTGGCTTAAACTCGTTGGTGCAAGACGTGATCCCGGATCACGAGATGGACTTTTTGGCTGGGAAAAACTCATTTTCCAACTTGGTGTAGGACTCATCGTTGGTTATTTTGCATGGCAACTTGCAGGTGATAGCCTCGCAGCCAAATCTCTAACACTCCCTTTGATGCGAACCTATGAACCGGGAATGGAAACGCTGGTGCTTGCTCCCAACGTGATCATTTTACCTGCTGCTATTTTTATTGGAATTGCAGCGCTTCTTGTTGGGGGGATGTCAAACGCGGTGAATTTTACTGATGGCCTTGATGGGCTGGCTCCCGGTTTGATGATGATTGCAAGTTTTGCGGTGATGGTGCTTTGTTACATTGCTGGTTCGCCAGATCTTGCTGGCTATTTACTATTGCCCTATGTTGAAGGTACAGCGGAATTGATGGTTGTTGCAGGAGCCTCAGCAGGTGCTTGTCTTGGATTTTTATGGTTCAACGCCTACCCCGCGCAGATGATCATGGGTGATACAGGTTCGTTGCCACTTGGCGGTATGCTCGCAACTATTGGCATCGTTGTTCGGCAGGAGTTCCTCGTGCTTATTATTGGCGGGGTCTTTCTTATTGAACTTGGAAGTTCAGTCTTACAACGGAGGTACTTCAAGTTGACAAAAGGCAAACGTCTCTTTAAGTGTGCACCAATTCATCACCACTATCATTACAAAGGTTGGTCAGAATCACAAATTGTCGTGCGGTTCTGGGTTGTTGGTGTGATCTTTGCCATGCTTGCCATCGTTTCCATCAAGATGCGATAAAAAACTGACCTTCGGTCAGTTTTTTCGCGAAGGAATAATTTCGTCAAGATCGAGCACGCTTCCGGGGACTTTAGGGCTACTTTTGAAACGGTACTGTCGCAATAGTGACATAAGTTGTTGCATATCTTCATGAAGTGGGGCAGTAAAGACGGACACGTCCCCAGAAATGGGGTGATCGAATTCGAGCATCGATGCGTGTAGTGCTTGGCGTTTGATGATCGGATGCGTTCGAGGAAGATCGCAGGGCATTCCAATTGGAACAAGGTTGCTGACTTTAAGATGCTTCCCACCATACATATCATCGCCAACGATTGGATAACCAAGGTGTTGCAAGTGCAAACGAATTTGATGTGTCCTGCCCGTTTTCAAATCGAGTTCCACCAGTGTAAATCCTTCGTACTGCTCTCGCACTCGGAAGATCGTCACTGAAGATTTTCCCTGGTCATCCCAACGAACAGCATACTCTCCGCGTTTGGTTGGGTGTTTTCCCAGCGGTACATCAATAACATCAGTAAGCGGTTCGACTTCGCCATGTACAACAGCAAGGTATCGTTTGTTTGTGCGACGATCTTCAAACTGTTTACTCAACCGCCAATGCGCAGTATCAGTTTTTGCTGCGACCATCACGCCAGTGGTGTGACGATCAAGGCGGTGTACAACACCGGGTCTAGCAAACTCTTCTCCAACAGTCGATAGTTTCCCATCGCTTACATGCTGAAAGTGCCATGCCAAAGCATTGATTAACGTACCGCTACGGTTTCCCCTTGCAGGATGAACGATGATGTCGTCCTGTTTGTTCAGAATGATAATATCATGATCTTCATACACAATTTGAAGTGGTATTTCTTCAGCAGGAATATCTGTAGATGGCGGGGGTGGAAGAATCACGCGAACACGGTCGCCGCGTTTTAATCTAGTTGAAGCCTTTGGATTCCGGTCATTGACCCAAACAACTTGCTCACTAATAAGCCGTTGTAAACTTGTTCTTGATAAGAATGGAATTCGCCCAGCAAGATATGCGTCAAGACGTTTATTGTGGTTGCGTTGCAACTCAAAAGTTACTTCAACAGGGGAATCATCATCACTTTGTTCTTCGTAGGCACGAAACAACGCATCAATATCGATATTGCCTCCTCCATCGAGCAGTTCCCTAGAACTCTCACTTGGCTTTATAGACATTACCGAGGCAATATAAGCGAGTTAATGTCGCTATCAACGGCTTTCGTGTCACGCCTTAGAACTTGATTGTTGCGTGCCGAGACTTCTTCCTCAGTTGGAAGTGAAATGGCAGAAGCCAGTGCACCTAACGTATCAATTCTAAGTTGTGCTTGTTTTGCAAGTGCAGGGAACTGATCGCCAGAACGCACAATAACGGCTTCATAAAAAGTACGTGCGGCATCAATGTTACCTGTTGATTCCGCAACTGCAGCGCGACCGCTCAATCCACTTACTACAAAGAGGGTAGACGCATCGGTATTGTTGTCATCAGCGACGACTTCAGCGTAGAGCGCGTCTGATTTTTGTAGATAAAACGTTCGTTCTTCTTCAGTTAATGCTGTCGTAACATTTGCATTGCTACTAAGGGTTTGTCCCAAAAGAACTGCTTTCAAATATTCATCAGCGGCACTCAAGAGCCCAAGTGGTCTGAGCGCGTCGATGTCGGAATATGAAGTTGCAATATCCTCAAATGATGCGGGCAAGCCAGAAACTCTGGCCTCAGCAAACGCTGCCCAAGCCTCACCCTGGCGTTGGGATTGATTTGATTGGTATCGGATATAGAAGAGATATCCAACGATCACGACCATCACGACGAGCAGATAGGATGGTCCCTTGGTCTTTAGCCAACGAACGAAATCCTCGTTTACGTTACTTTCAGATAGGTCTGCGGTTTGAATTTCTTTTAATCGGTCACGGTCCATAGGTAGTTTCCTTGCGTTGAATCTGGAGATTCTAATGTGCAACTAGCAATCTAGCAAGAAAGGGTCTCTCATTAGTCGGTTTATAGCCGATCAGCGGCCAATTGAAACTGTTCGAGACACGCATGTAGATATCTAGGATCGCCTTCGGATCGCATAAATGCAGGAGCAGTTGCCGCTAGAAGTAGCCTTCGAATATTCGCCAATTCAGGATAATCGTCAGCGACCTTAAGACCAATCGACTTTCTCGCATACGCCATCGTTTTGAGAGGGTTTGAAGATTCGAGACGTGAATGATGCCCCCAGAGTTGTCTTTCAAGATAAATCGCATCCTCCACCCAGTGCCCCGAGTGGACTTCTGCCAAATCAATGAGGCAAACGGGTGCATCTTTTTTATCAGATCTGCACATGGAGTTCGCAAGGTGGACATCACCATGCAACCACTGACGTGTGTGTCTTGCTCGCCAAACATCGAGCACATCTTCTATATTCTTCGCAAACCATTTATGCATTTTTTTCCACGTTGATTTATCTTGGATCGAATTGGTTCGGATACTTTTTTTAGCCCGCTTCAAAAGTTCATTCCAATCTTCTTGCCTACCTAGTTGATCAACAGGAAACTCTCTTGCTGCCGAAGTGAAGGAGGCTGCTGCTTGAGAAATTCTTGAAATGATATTGTCATCCCAATGTTTACCAAGTGGACCAAAGGGGAGACGTTCGATGACAATCCATGCAAGGTCATAGCCACCAAGACCGATTCCACTTGCAAGTAACTTTGGTACAACCCCATCGCAATCCTGCATTCTTCTTGTCCACCGCAATTCCCGAAGTACGACTGGAAACTTCACTACAACTTCGTCAGTCGACCCATCCTCGTGTGTCCAAGTTGAAAAACCAGTTGCTGCACCACCACGTTGCCAATCAGTACGAAACCATCTGATTGGTTTAAGTTGATTGAGACATTGTTTTTGAAGTACAGGCTCAAGAGAGCAAGCAAGGGAAGCGGGGAGGGAAGTCGTTCCAAGACTCATCATGCTTGCTTTTTCTCACGGTTCTTCACGATTATTAGAATACGAGATGAGATGCTCTAACGCAAGTGGGTTGGTTTTGGGGTTGCTTTAATGGGCTCTCTGGCGTAGTTTGGTGCGTACTATGCATGAAAAATGGGATGTATTGGTTGTTGATCTCGATGGAACACTCCTATGTGGGAGGGGTGAGGTTTCTGATGAAAACCGTACATCTTTCAACGCTGTCAAAGAAGCAGGTATAGAAATCGTGATTGCTACAGGTCGATGTTTCAAAGAGAGTGAACATATTCTTGAAAAGATCGAACACGATGGCGTGTCAATTGTCGCAGGTGGAGCCCAACTTTGTGACGCGCAGGGAAATGCAATCGTAAGTGAACCATTAGAAGAACACATAGTGCGTGAAGTTGCAGAGCACATTCTCAAAGGGAATCACAAATTACTATTGTTGAAAGATGCTTCTGTATGCGACGTGCAGTACGTCCTAGTTGGCGAATCGCCGCTGCATGATGCTTCAACATGGTGGTTTGACACTCTAGGCATCTCCTTACTTGAGGCGCATACGATTAACGATGATCCATGGCCGCAACATACACTTCGTGCTGGTGCTATTGCTGATGAACGGAATTTAAAACAAGAAGCATCTATTCTTGCTGATCAACTACAAAACAGAGCAAAATTGCAACACTGGTCTGCAGTGACTTCTAGCCAAGCAATAGGTTCAGAGACGCACTTGTTAGAAATTTTTGGCCCATCAGTGAATAAGTGGTCAATGTTAAAGAGACATTTGGGTGACAGGTTTAATGCAGAAAGAATCGTTGCAATCGGTGATGGGTTGAACGATGTCGAACTTCTGCAAGAAGCTGGGCTATCTATCGCGATGTCCAATGCAGATATGTTTGTGCAATCACATGCTGACATCATTTCTGGACACCACAATGAAGATGGATTCGCAGAAGCGATCTACACATGGGTTATTGAGAAAGAAGAACTTTGGAGTAACTCCAGTTGAACAATAACCATCAATCATATGGCTCACCAATTCTTGCATTGATAAGGGGTCTTTCTTTAGTGGAAAACCAGTGGAGTGTTTTTTCGCCAAGTTGCGATCCTTTTCGAGGAATAAAATCCATTATTCCAGAAGTTCACTTTGTTCCAACTGCGAGCCGTGGTGTATTTCTAACACACGACATGCAAACACCCTCGATTGTGTTTGTGCCAAATCGACAACTCCCTTCGGTGCTAGATGGTTTAGCACAATTCAATGGAGTGCAGGTCTCTCCAATGATTCTTATTATTGAAGATCACCCCTTTCTTGCCCCACATATTCATCCGCGCCAATTACTTTGCGATGCAGGATTGACTGCGATCGAACCTTGTAATGCAATGGAGTTGGAATTCATGGGTCTTGCAGCAGGTCGCTTAGCAACGGCTACCAAAAAGCCCATCGGTCTCATTGCACACCATGGATTGCTCGGCTCGGCAGCGTCAGTCGTGGAATCGAGCAATGAAGAAATTGCACCCATAAGATTGCATGGAGAAATAAGTGATCCAATCAGGTTGTCCCGAAGGCTTGAACTCAACCGGCAACGGACACTTCCCAGTCCAGGTGAGCGTGGTGCAGTTGGATTTATCACGATCGGGTTAGCTGATACATCATTGCGATATCTTGTGAGTGAACTTCGATTACTTGGACGTGTTCCAACCTTGAATGTGAGACTTGTATCTCCTCTTGATGATGTTCCAATTAAAAGATTGTTAACCCGATGTCATAACCTTGTGGTTCTTGAACCAAGGCCCGGAGAAGTTGAAACTAAGGTTATGGCCATAGCAGAAAAAATGCGCCGAGACGGAGAAGAAGTCGCTCTTGTTTGGGGGCGAGAACTTCCTCCAATTGATCCAGAAAACGATCCAATACCAGTTCCCGTTGATGCAATTCATCCATCGGTAGTTGCAAGGATGATCAAACATTTACTCCAAGAAACAAGACCCTCTTCTGATGTTGAACATAAATTGTTAATTTCGAAACCATCACTCCCCCATAGACCAGCAAGGCGGCCAAATCTTGGTACGGCAGCAGCCCTGCAGGTTTTGTCAGATGCTGCAAAAAGGTCAGCAAATCACTTTCATGAGTTTGAATTCACGCTTGATGGAGTAGTAATTCAGCGGGCAATAGGAAAAAAAGTTTCCATAGAAACATGGGGAAGTTCTCGGTTTTGGGCTGATGGCTTGGCAGTCATTCAAAGTCTTGCAGGTATCGACGAGACGCGGGTCTTCTTAGTTTGGAAAAGTGGTTCAAGCAGTGGGGATCCTAGTTTTCTTGATGCATCATTCCTGCCATCTACAAAAAATGACAAGAGTAGAGTGATTCGAGTTCCTATTGATCATGGAGATGAATTAGATGCTGCAATTGGCGTAGCAATTGAACAAGAAGGTGTTACGATCATCGTCGTTCATGAGGGCGAAGTACCGCGTTTTGATGTTGCATGCCTTTCCGAAGTTTGCAAAGCGATAGATGCCCGTGGTTTTTTAGAAAAAAACATCATGACAATCACTGTCTCAGAGATGAGCAACGTTTATTTTCATCAACTGCAAAAGAATAGAACAACAAAGACAGTCATGCCTCTTGAAACAAGGATTTGGTCTCAGTGGATGCCAAAAGATCAGACCCGTTTTCATCTTGCGTTAAGACCCGTAATGGAACAAGCAATGGTCGTTCGAGTGAAGCCACCAATTCGTGTTGTTTCACATACTGATGCTCGTTTGACACCACCGACTCCTCTTCACGCAGATGCGCCGGAGTGGCGAGTTCATATTGCCGGGACACGAGGCGATCAACTAGGTGTCATAGGTCAGGTTTTACTTGGCGCTGCTGCGATTATGGGATATGAGACAAGGTGCCAGTCCAACAGTGCTTTTGTAGGGGCTGGACGACATGCTTGGGCACAAATTTTGTTTACGCGTCCTCAAACAACAAGATCAGATAGACCACTTGTTGGTTTTATCCCTTGGGGTGAAGCAGATCTATTGTTGGGCTGGGACCGCCAAGAAATCATGAGGGCTATTGATCCTGATGGCATACTGCAAGTGGGTTCACCGAGTAGAACCTTTGCAATTCTAAACACCGGCATATTGGATCAACAAGTTGGTGTCGAAATAAACCAAAACGAGGATGAATTTTCTCATGTAGAGATCAACTCCAATTTTAAAAGTGATGCGGGGATGGTTGGCGACTTTTCTGCCTGGGCTAGGTACCGTTTTCATAACACGCGTCTTGGCGATCTGGTTCAACTTGGAGTGGCATTTCAACAGGGGCTGATTCCCGTAACTGTCGATGCGATTAACGCATCATTGCAGGAGGCAGAGGGTTGTGGGTATGCAAGAAGCCAAGAAGCATTTGATTATGGGAGACGAATTGCACTTTATCCAGACGCCACATGGATTCCAGTGGATGAAGAAGCAACGGTTGATCTCTCTCGGTTGATGCGTAGGTACATTCGAAACATTAGGCAAGTAGGATTTCGAGGTAAAAAACGTGCAGCGCTTGCAAAACAACTTTTTGAAAGAGTATTGCGAGAACTTCCAGGATTATCTGAAACGGTTGATGGCCGCAAAGCCCTCTTCGCAGCAATTGTTGGAGTACGACGTTGTATGTTGTGGGGCGGAGAGACGACAGCAACAAAGTACATTGAACTTATCAATCGTATCTATCAAATTGATCGTGTTGAAACAGGCAGGGCACTGACGAGGTACTGCATACTTACTCTCGCTGAAGCGATGCTTGTACGTGATCCTATTTACCTCGCGAGACTTGCCAGAAGCCCAGAGATTATTCGTAACTTACGAAAAAAGTTGAATGTAAGAAAGCCACGCAGTGACGAATTGCATAGGCGTTTCTTGTCTCGATTTGAATTGTGTATAGGAAAATGGCGATTGATGGCTGACATTCGTACAAGTGACTGGTCATTGGCATTGATTTCAAATATAGGTAGATTTGTGCCCAAGCAACTTCGTGGTGGGAAGCGAGATCGAGCAGTCAGAGAATTAATTTTCGATGCGATAAAACTTGCAGCAATAGATCAATCCTTGTACGAGGACTGGATGAAGCGATTTGAATTGTTAAACGCGATGGCTGTCGATGGCTCGTTCCATACCCAGAGCCTAGAAGAATTGCAATCGATTGTTGATGGGAATAGAAGAGACCATCAACTAGTAGAAACTTGATAACGTCTTCGCAATTGTCCACACGCAGCGTCGATATCACGACCGCGACTTGCCCGAATATGTACATTCACACCAGCGTTTTGAAGAGTCTCTTGAAAGCGGTGAACTTGTGCACTTTGCGGACGTTTGAACCCAATTCCATCAACTTCGTTATATCGAATGAGGTTCACATTGCATCGAAGTGAATGGCAGAGTTCTGCGAGTTCCTTCGCCTCACTGATCCGATCATTGACTCCACTGAGTAAAAGATATTCAAGTGTAATTTCTCGACCAGTTGCCGAAAAATAGTTACTACATGCTTTAAGAATATCTTCAATTGTCGAAAACTTTGCCCACGGAATGAGTTGTTTTCGTAATTCGTCATTTGGGGCATGCAAACTCAGGGCGAGTGTGACGGGGATGTCAAAGGTAGCAAGCCGTTCGATCGCTGCTGGAAGACCAACGGTGGAGACGGTAATTTTTCTTGCCCCAATGGAACATCCCCAAGGCGCGTTTAGAATTCGGATTGCCCTTGTTACCGCGTTGTAATTTGCAAGTGGTTCACCCATGCCCATAAAAACGATGTTTGTAATTTCTTTTGCACCAAGTGCGATTACTTGTTCAACTATTTGCCCAACATCGAGATTGCCCTCTAAACCGTCAAGTCCTGAAGCGCAGAACGTACAACCAACTGGGCATCCAACTTGGCTTGAAAC
>Ga0114993_10004059_pt1 | contig 14786 bp, 12 predicted proteins | sample ArcticOcean_MG_C_FD_87042 | JGI IMG/M metagenome (GOLD analysis project Ga0114993, IMG submission 87042) | Marine microbial communities from western Arctic Ocean - ArcticOcean_MG_CB2_150 | ecosystem: Environmental > Aquatic > Marine > Oceanic | place: Arctic Ocean: Canada Basin | collected...
GCGGGGGCAGAGGTCGATATGCCCGTTACTTTCTTTATCGACCCGGCAATCGCCGACGACCCGAATTTGAACGAGGTTACGACAATTACGCTTTCCTATACCTTCTTCGAAACGGAACCCGATTCCGACCGCACTGTGCGGATGGTACCGGAAACCCGAAACACAGACGGCTAAACAACGGAGCGGCAGAACTATGGTCCCGCCAGCAGAATCCGGCGCTAGCGCCAGCGCCACAGATTTCGACTACCACGGCCACAAGCACCCCTATCATCTTGTGGATCCAAGCCCCTGGCCCTTTATCGGCGCGATGTCCGCGTTTGTGATGGCCATCGGCGCGGTGTTGTTTATGCACGCCGAGATTAGCTGGGTGCTGATCCTGGGCTTCGCCGGGGTGCTCGGCACCATGGCGGGCTGGTTCTGGCAGGTCATCCAGGAAGCCGAATATAACGGCTACCACAACCCGGTCGTGCAGGTCGGCATGCGCTATGGGATGGCGTTGTTTATCGCCTCCGAAGTGATGTTCTTCGTCGCCTGGTTCTGGGCTTATTTCAACGCGTCGTTGTTTCCGTCGCTTCAGATCGAGGGAAAATGGCCGCCACCCGGCATCCAGACCTTCGATACCTGGGATCTGCCGTTTCTCAACACACTTATCCTGCTGACGTCGGGCATCACGGTCACCTGGGCGCATCACGCGCTGCGCGAAGGCAACCGCAAACATTTCATGCAGGGGCTTGCGCTGACGATCTTCCTCGGCATCTGCTTCACCGCCGTCCAGGCGTTCGAATACAGCCACGCGGCCTTTGGTTTCCGCGAAGGCATCTATCCGTCGACTTTCTTCATGGCGACCGGGTTCCACGGTTTCCATGTTCTGGTCGGCACGATCTTCCTGATCGTTTGCTTCTTCCGCGGGCGGGCCGGTCACTTCACGGCGGAGCATCATTTCGGTTTCGAGGCGGCTGCCTGGTACTGGCATTTCGTCGATGTAGTGTGGCTGTTCCTGTTTATCTGCATCTACTGGTGGGGGCGCTAGGCCCCGTCAGGGCTAACGGGGCGCGATGAACGCGCCCCGCGCCTGGCCGCCGCTGTCGCCGCTCACCACCGGGCTGGGGTGCAAATGCCCGCGCTGCGGACGCGGCAGCCTGTTCACCGGTCTGCTCGATGTGCGTGACCGTTGCGCGCATTGCGATCTCGATCTGTCGCACCACGATACCGGTGACGGCGCGACCGTCTTTGTTATCCTGATCCTCGGCGCGCTTGCCGTCGGCATGGCGATATGGCTGGAGACGGCGTTGGAGCCGCCGATCTGGGTGCATCTCGTCGTCTGGATCCCGGTGATCTCGATTATGTCCGTTGTTATGCTGCGGCCCTTCAAGGGCATCCTCATCGGCATGCATTACAAGAACCTGCGCCATAAATACGAATACAGCGATGACAGCTGAGCGGCGTCCGTTCCGGATCGATTTCTGGCTGACCGTATGCGCGATCCCGGTCCTGACGGTGCTGTTGGGGCTTGGATTCTGGCAAGTCGAGCGATTGGAGTGGAAACAGGACATAATCATCGAGCGGGCGGAACGTTTCGCCGCGCCGCCGATCACTGTCCGGGAGATAACCGGTGCCGATTTGCGCCGCGTCGAACACCGGCGGGTGGCACTGCGCGGTCGGTATCTTCATGACCGGGAAATACTGATCTTGAACAGCGTGCGGCATGGTCAGACCGGTTTTGACCTGGTGACACCGATGGTGCTGGAAGACGGCGGCAGCGTTCTGGTCAATCGCGGCTGGGTGCCGCGCGCGTGGCCGTCCGGCCAGGTCGTGCGGCGCCGGCCCGCCGGAATCGTCGACGTAACCGGGGTGTTGCGCGGCAGCGGCAAGGGAAATCCCTGGATACCGGACAACGATCCGAAAAGGAGCCAATGGTTCTTTGCCGATATTGCGCAGATGGCGGCGCATGCGGGATTGAAAGACGCCCGGTCATTCATCGTAAAACTGGCGCCGGGCCGCGATGAAAACGGCTATCCGAAAGGCCCGCATGCGAGCCAGAAGATCCGCAACAAGCATCTCGAATATGCGATTACCTGGTTCGGTCTTGCCGCCGCCCTTGTCGTGATCTACGTCGTCTATCATGTGAAACGGCGAGAGTAAGGAAACCGATTTGTCAGCCTACCAGGAACTTGAAAACCGTTTTCGCCGGATGTCGGCGCTCGGCGAGGCTGCCGGCATGCTGCATTGGGATATGTCGGTGCTGATGCCGCCGGGCGGCGCCGAATCCCGGGTCGAACAGCTCTCGGCACTCAAGCTGACGACGCACGAGATGAAAACCGATCCGCGTCTTGGCGACCTTCTCGACGCCGCCGAGGGCGATGGCCCCGAGGATCCGTGGCAGGCCGCAAATCTGCGTGAAATGCGCCGCAGCTGGACCCACGCCAACGCGGTCGACGCCGATCTGGTGGAGGCAACGACGCGGGCATGCTCGGCCAGTGAAATGGTGTGGCGCGAGGCCCGGCCTGAGAACGACTACGTCCGTATTCTGCCCTATCTCGAAGAAGTGCTGAATTTGAGCCGTCAGGCGGCGGCGGCAAAGGCCGACGTACTTGGCCGGTCGCCCTATGAGGCGTTGCTCGACCAGTACGAACCCGATGGAGACACGACCCGGATCGATGCGCTATTTGCCGATTTGTCTGAATTTCTCCCCAACTTTCTCGAAACCGCCCTGGCGCGCCAGACGGCGCGGGGCGAAGGCCGGTTGCCCGACGGCCCGTTTCCGGTCGACCGGCAGCGCGCTCTCGGTGAGCGTCTGATGGCAGTGCTGGGGTTCGATTTCGATGCCGGGCGGCTGGATGTCAGCCTGCATCCGTTCTGCGGTGGCGTGTCCGGCGACGTCCGCATCACCACACGCTATACCGAAGACAATTTTACCCAAAGCCTGATGGGAGTGCTGCACGAGACCGGCCATGCGCTCTACGAAATGGGCCTGCCGGCGGACTGGCGATATCAGCCGGTCGGCGCGGCGCGCGGCATGGCGCTTCATGAAAGCCAGTCGCTGTTGATTGAGATGCAGGCCTGCCGCAGCCGTGAGTATATGGAATTCGCCGCGCCGTTGATGCGGGAATCGTTCGGCGGGTCCGGACCGCACTGGGATGTCGAAAATCTCTATCGCCTGTACACGAAGGTCCAACGCAGCTTTATCCGGGTCGATGCGGATGAGGTGACCTATCCGGCGCATGTCATCCTGCGCTACCGCCTCGAACGGGCGCTGATCGGCGGCGATATGACGCTTGGCGATCTTCCCGGCGCATGGAACGACGGGATGGAGGAACTGCTGGGCATCCGCCCGCCCGACGACCGTCTCGGCTGTCTTCAGGATATCCACTGGTATGACGGCGCATGGGGGTATTTTCCGACCTACACGATGGGTGCGATGGCGGCGGCGCAGCTTTTCGCCGCGGCCAAAGAGGCGCGGCCAGGGGTTTCCGACGCGATCGCCCAGGGCGATTTCACGCCGCTGGTAGGCTGGATGCGCGAGAATTTGCACGCCCGTGCCTCATCTGCCTCAACCGACGAGCTGATGACCGCCGCCACCGGCAAGCCGCTCGGCACCGCGGCCTTCAAGGCCCATCTGGAGGCGCGTTACGGGTGATCCGGCGGCCCCCGGAACACTCGCCCGGCCGCTTTCTCAATGGGGCCAAAAGCTGTATTCGCGTTTGACTTGCCCGCCGGCCCGACTAAATTCCGCGCGTCGATGAGGAAGAGACTTTGAAATATATATCCACCCGCGGCGAGGCGCCCGTTCTTGCGTTTGACGATGTGCTGCTGGCCGGTCTGGCCGCGGATGGCGGACTCTACGTGCCAGCGGAATGGCCGCAATTCAGTTTCGACGATTTTGCCGCGATGGCGGGGCTGTCCTATGCCCAGATCGCGCTTCGGGTCATTCAGCCCTTCGTTGACGGCACCATTGCCGATGACGATCTCGAGCGCATGATCGACGAAACCTATGCGCAGTTCGGACATGCGGCGGTGGCGCCCCTGAAACAGATCGGGACCAACGACTGGCTGATGGAGCTGTTTCACGGGCCCACCCTCGCTTTCAAGGATTTTGCCCTTCAGCTTGTCGGGCGGATGTTCGCTCATGTTCTGGCGGCGCGCGGCGAGCGGGTTACGATTGTCGGCGCCACGTCGGGCGATACCGGCTCGGCGGCGATCGAAGCCTGTCGCGACCGCGACAATATCGATGTGTTTATCCTGTTCCCCGAAGGCCGCGTCTCGTCGGTCCAGCAGCGCCAGATGACCACCGTGGATAGCGCCAACGTGCACGCCGTCGCGATCGGCGGCACGTTTGACGATTGTCAGGACCTGGTGAAGGCGATGTTTAACGATTCCCAGTTCCGCCTGGCGCAGAATCTGTCGGCGGTGAATTCGATCAACTGGGCGCGGGTGATGGCGCAGATCGTGTATTACGTGGTTGCCGCCGTGCGCCTCGGTGCGCCAGGCCGGGCAGTCAGCTTTGCCGTGCCAACCGGTAATTTCGGTAATGTGTTGGCCGGCTGGGCCGCCTGGAAATGCGGCCTGCCCATAGACCGGCTGGTGGTCGGCACCAACAGAAATGACATCCTGTTCAGGTTCTTCGAGACCGGCGAGATGAAGATGGCGGCGGTCGAACCGACCTTGTCGCCTAGCATGGATATCCAGGTATCGAGCAATTTCGAACGCCTGCTTTTCGATATGCTCGGTGGCGACGGTGCCGCGGTGCGGCAATGGATCGACGATTTCCGCCAGACCGGCGCGGTGTCGGTCGACGATGCCCGTCTTGCGGCGGCACGGGAAAAGTTTGTCGCCGCCCGGCTCGACGATGCCGGCACAAGGCGGATCATCCGCGAAATCTATGAGACGACCGGCGAGCTGCTCGATCCGCACAGCGCTATCGGTGTGGACGCGGCGCGGCAATGCCGCGGCGATTCCGCCGTGCCGATGATTGCGCTGGCGACGGCGCATCCGGCGAAATTTCCCGATGCGGTCGAAGCGGCGACCGGCGTACACCCGGCCCTGCCCGAACGCATGGCCGGGTTGTTCGACCGGGTGGAAAGATATGACACGCTGCCCAACGATATCGGCGCGGTGCAGGATTATGTCCGCCGTACGGTCGGCGTAGGAGGAGTCGCATGACGATCGAACGGGCTGAGCTGCCGGGCGGGATGCAGGTCGTCACCGACCGCATGGAATCGGTGGAATCCGTGACGCTGGGCGTGTGGGTCAATGCTGGCGCGCGCAACGAACCCGTCGAAATCAACGGTGTGTCACACTTGCTCGAACATATGGCGTTCAAAGGAACCGCCCGGCGCTCGGCGCTCGATATTGCGGTTGAGATCGAGAATGTCGGCGGTCACCTCAACGCCTATACATCCCGGGAATCTACGGTTTATTACGCTACCGTCCTGAAAGAAGACGCCGATCTGGCGCTCGATATCGTATCCGATATCCTGATGAATTCGGCTTTCGATGACGACGAGCTTGCGCGCGAACGCGCTGTCGTGCTGCAGGAAATCGGTCAGGCGAACGATACTCCCGACGATATTATTTTCGACACGTTTCAGGAAACCGCCTATCCCGATCAGCCGCTCGGGCGTCCCATTCTCGGGCGGGCCGATGTGGTCGGCGTCATGCCACGGGAGGCACTGGTCGGCTATATGGGCGCGCAATATGGCGGCGAACGGATGGTCTTGTCCGCGGCCGGCAATCTTGATCACGATGCGCTTGTCCGCCTTGCGGAAAAAGCGTTTTCCGGGGTGTCGCCGTCGACTGCCGCCGCGGCCGCGCCGGGACATTACATCGGTGGCGATGCGCGCGAAATTCGCGATCTCGAACAGGCGCATCTGGTGATGGGCTTTGAAGGTGTCGGCTACGACGACGACGATTATTATCCGCTTGCCGTGCTGTCGACGGCGCTGGGCGGCGGAATGTCGTCGCGTTTGTTTCAGGAAATACGCGAAAAGCGCGGGCTGGTCTATTCGATCTATACGTTCTCGTCGGCTTACCAGGATGGTGGATTGTTCGGACTTTACGCCGGGACCGGCGAAGACGAAGTGGCGGAGTTGATGTCTGTTGTGTGCGATGAGCTGCGCAGCGTTGCCGCCGATTTTCTGGCGGATGACGAGATCAGGCGGGCGCGCGCGCAGATAAAATCCGGCGTGCTGATGTCGCTTGAAAGCACATCGTCGCGCGCGGAAAGGTTGGCCCGGCATTTGCAGGTCTATGGCCGTATTATCCCGATAGATGAAATCTCGCGCCGGATCGACGCGGTCAGTGCCGTTGATATCCAACGGGTTGCTGCGCGGTTGCTGACATCGGCACCGACATTGACGAGCCTTGGCCCGGTCGGCCGGCTGGAAGATTATGAGGCTGTGAAAGCGCGGTTGGCGTCCTGAGTACTGCGTCCGGAAGGGCGCGGCAGGCCCTCGCCGGGATATTCCAATAACTGGTTATGCGTGTCCGGCGTCGCCCGACAGCATGGACACATCGATCCCCATTTTGGCGAGGGCGCCCTTCCAGATGGTGTCCGGATCGGTGCCGAAGACCAGCGTGTCGTCCGCCGCCACTGACAGCCAGCCATTGGCCTGAATTTCGGTATCGAGCTGACCCGGGCCCCAGCCCGCATAGCCGAGCGCAAGCAGGCTGTTGCGCGGCCCATCGCCCTCGGCGATGTCGCGCAGGATGTCGGTTGTCGCCGTCATGGCGATCTGATCGTCGATCACCATTGTCGCGTCCTGGACGTAATCCGATGTGTGCAGCACGAAGCCGCGGCCGGATTCGACCGGTCCCCCGAAATGCACGCGGATGTCGTCGCCGCCCGGCGCCGGTGAAAGATCAAGCTGATCGAGCAAATCGGGGAAATCGATGTTTTCCAGCAATTTGTTGACCACGAGGCCCATCGCGCCGTCTTCGGTGTGGGCACATAAATAGATCACGGATTTGGCAAATCGTTCATCCAGCATCTGTGGCATGGCGACCAGGAGCTGGCCGGTCAGGTATCCGTCTTCCTTTGAATCTTCTGAATCTTCGGTCATATCGCACCTGCATTTTCGTTTTGTTCGGTAAAGGGCGGTCTTGTCCCGGTTGTGTCTTTACCGGTCCGTATTCCGCCCAACACGCAAAGTTTACGGCTTCGGCCCAATCTTTGAACCCGAATTGGTGTTTCGGACATCATCATGCCCTATATTATAATCCAAGATCACTCAAAGGGTTAATGCCAACATGTTGTCGGCGAAACGAATGGTTTTCAAGTCTTTCCGAGCGGTTGCGCTGGCGCTGGCCGCCGTTCCGCTGATGGTGATTCCCTCGCTGGCGGCGACGTCGGGCTGGTTTGAGCACGAACACGGTGCCGTCCGGCTGATTGCCGGCGGCAATGCCGCCGGCAGCGGTGAAAAACTTGATCTCGGTCTGGAATTCAAGATGAAGCTGGGCTGGAAGGTGTATTGGCGCTCGCCGGGCGATGCCGGGTTTCCGCCGCAGGTAAGCTGGGCGGGCTCGACGAACTTTGCCGGGGCGGCGATGGGATGGCCGGCGCCCAGGCGGTTTTCCGTCCTCGGGCTGGAAACCCTCGGCTACAAGGATTCGGTTGTGTTCCCCATCGCCGCATCGGTGTTCGAGCCGGGCAAGGCGGTGGATTTGCGCGCGCGGGTGCGTTTCCTGACCTGCGACGATATCTGTGTGCCCTATGAGACCAGTTTTAAACTGATCCTGCCGGCCGGCCCCGATCTCAATACGCCCGAATCCGGGATTATCGATACCTGGCGCGCCCGCGTGCCGCGGCAGGGCGGTCCCGGTCTGTCGATCGAGCGCGCTGAAATCGCGGGTGAGGGCGCCTCCCAGGCGCTGATCGTCCGCGTCACCGGCACGAATTCGCTCAAAAGCCCCGATCTGTTCGTCGAAGGCCCGGCCGATTACGGGTTCAAAAAACCAGTCGTCCAGATCGCCTCGATCGGCAACGAAGCGTTGATGCGGATCGGCGTTCAGGCGCCCAAACGCCTTGATGCGAGGCTAGCCGGCGAGACGGTGACCCTGACGCTGGTCGATGGCGACCGCGCGGTCGAACGGAAACTGACCCTGTTGCGCGCCGCCGCCGCCGGGGCCGCTCTGCCAGCGGCGTCCGGCAGTCCCGGTAACACTTCCCTGGGCGACACCTCCCCGGGCTACGGGTTTCTCGCCATTCTCGGTCTCGCGCTCCTCGGCGGGCTGATCCTCAATCTGATGCCCTGCGTCCTGCCCGTTCTGTCGATCAAACTTCTGTCCGTGGTCAGCCACGGCGGCGACGCGCCGGCCCACATCCGGGCTGGATTTCTCGCCTCGTCGGCGGGCATCGTCGCGTGTTTCCTGTTGCTCGGGACTTTCGCCGTCGGCCTGCAAAGCGCCGGTCTTGCGGCGGGCTGGGGCATTCAGTTCCAGCAGCCCGCGTTTCTCGCCTTCATGATCGCGGTGATTATCCTGTTTGCCTGCAATATGTGGGGCCTGTTCGAAATCCGGCTGCCCGGCGCGATTGCAGACGCGGCGGCCGGCGCCGGCGGCAACACCAAAGGGCTGGGCGGTCATTTTCTGACCGGCGCATTCGCAACCCTGCTGGCGACCCCGTGTTCGGCGCCGTTTCTCGGTACCGCAGTAGGATTTGCGCTGTCGCGCGGCCCGCTGGAGATCTATGCGGTGTTCCTGGCGCTCGGCATCGGCCTCGCGCTGCCGTGGATCGCCGTCGCGGCCTTTCCCGTACTGGTGAACCGGCTGCCCAAACCAGGCCATTGGATGATCACCCTGAAGCGCATCCTGTCGATCGCGCTGATCGGCACCGCCGCATGGCTGCTTAGCGTGCTGTGGTTCCAGATCGGCGGGCCGGCGGCAGGGATCATCGCGCTACTGATGGCGGCCATTTGCGTCTCGATCTGGCAATACCGGCACCTTAGCGACAAAGCGCGCTTCGCCACCTGGCTCGTCGCCGGATTGTTGACCGCGATCTCGATGGTCGGCGCCGACAGTTTTGCCAATTTCGGTCCCGACCGCGGCATCGCTACCGACAACAAAACGTGGCGCAAATTCGACCTTGCCGCCGTGGCGTCAGAGGTTGCGAAGGGCAACACCGTGCTGGTCGACGTGACCGCGGACTGGTGTCTGACCTGCCAGGTCAACAAATCGCTGGTGCTGAACCGGGGCCCGGTGGCGGAAATTCTCGGCGCCGGGCGGATCATCGCCATGAAGGCGGACTGGACCAAGCCCGATCCCGCTATCTCGGCTTATCTGAAAAGCTTTGGCCGTTACGGCATCCCGTTCAACGTCGTTTACGGTCCTTCCATGCCGCGGGGCGTGACCCTGCCGGAGATCCTGACCGAATCCAGCGTCCTTGCGGCGATTGAAAAGGCAGGCGGCAAGGCAGCGCTGGCACGCCGCTGATTTCGGCGTTTGCCAGGCCGGTGAATCTTCGCGCGTACGGGTGACAAATCGCCCCGGGTGCTCTATCTCAATCCGGTAATCTTCGGGCCTTTGAAGGGCCCGTTTCAGCAAAGGGAGAGAGACATGGCAATTGGTGTGGGTGACAAGATTCCATCCGGGGCGCTGGCGACAATGAGGGCCGAGGGTCCCGGTCCGGTAACGACGGAAGAGCTGTTCGGCGGCAAGAAAGTCGTGCTTTTCGCCGTTCCCGGCGCGTTTACGCCGACATGTTCGGCCAAACATCTGCCCGGCTTCGTCGAGAAGGCCGGTGAGATCAAGGCCAAGGGCGTCGATACCATTGCCTGCCTGGCGGTCAATGACGTGTTCGTCATGGACGCCTGGGGCAAGGACCAGAATGCTGCCGGCAAGGTCGAAATGCTCGCCGATGGCAGTGCCGCGCTGACCAAAGAGCTCGGTACGGTGCTCGATCTGACCGATCGCGGCCTCGGCGTGCGGTCGAGCCGCTATTCAATGATCGTCGAAGACGGCACCGTCACCCAGATCAATCTGGAAGAGGGTGGCGGGTTCGAGGTCAGCGACGCCGACACGATCCTCAGCCAGCTCTAGCCGCCGGCACCGTTCCGTTTAACGCCCCGGCCCCCGTTTAAGATGCGGCGGCCGGGGCGCTTTCATAACCAGAACCTGGAAATCGGCGATATGGGAAAATTTGGCGTCGGGCAGGGTGTCACGCGCGAAGAGGATCCGCGCCTGCTGCGCGGCCGTGGCGTGTTCGTCAACGATGTGAACCTGCCCGGACAGGCGTATGCGATCGTCCTGCGATCGCCGCACGCCCATGCCGATATCCGGTCGATAGAGACGTCGTATGCAGCAGGCTTGCCTGGCGTGCTGGTGGTCTATACCGGGGCGGATGTCGCGGCGGACAATCTCGGCGTGCCGGGCATGCCGGCCAAGTGGCTGCGGCCCGACGGCGCGCCGATGAAATATCGTCCACAGCCGCCGCTTGCCATCGGCCGGGTCCGATATGTCGGCGATCCAGTGGCGCTGATAATTGCCGATACGCTCGATCAGGCGCGCGATGCCGCCGAAGCGGTCGAGATCGACTATGCGTCGTTGCCGTCGGTCACAGACACTGCATTGACCGTGGACGCGGATTCCCCGCTGGTCTGGGACGATTATCCCGATAACGTGTCCGGCCTGTTCCAGGCCGGCGATGCCGCGTCGGTCGAGACCGCGTTCGCATCGGCGCATCGGATCGTGCGGCGGCGTTTCGTTATTTCCCGGGTGTTTGCCCAGTACATGGAAACCCGTGGTGCCATCGGCGCCTATGACGAGCGCGAAGATCGTTTTCTGCTGCACGCCGACGTGCAATACCCCCACCGGGTGCGCCAGCTTCTCGGCGAAAAGGTATTCAACGTGCCGGAACAGAATATCCGCGTCGTTGCCCGCGATGTCGGCGGCGGCTTCGGCACCAAGGGCTGGCAATATCCTGAACACAGACTGGTCCTGTGGGCGGCGCGCAAGCTCGGCCGGCCGGTCAAATGGGCGTGCGAGCGCACCGAGGCGGTCATGGCGGACGAGCACGGCCGCGACAACGTCACCGATGCCGAACTGGCGTTCGATGCGGCCGGCAAGGTGGTCGGCCTGCGGGTAAAGACGATCGCCAATATCGGCGCCTATCTGTCGGCGATCCGCAATCTTCTGGCCGCCTTTACCAATGTCGGTACGCTGATCGGCGTCTACGACATTCCGGCGGCCCATGTCGCCGTGCGCACCGTGCATTCGAACACCAACCCGACCGCGCCCTATCGCGGTGCCGGACGGCCCGAGGCGACCTACGTCATCGAGCGGATGTTCGACGAGGCTGCGCGGGAGCTTGGGATCGATCCCGTGGAACTGCGGGCACAAAACATGATTGCGCCCGAAGCGATGCCGGTGAAGACGGCGCTTGGGCTCTGTTACGACTGCGGCGAATTCGTAAAAAACCAGGCGACGGTCCTTAAAATGGCCGATTTCAAGGGATTTCCGGCGAGGCGCACGGCGGCGCAGGATCGTGGATTGCTGCGCGGCATCGGGACGGCAAATCCGATCGAACGTTCGGCCTCGCCGTCGCCCGAATTTGCTGAGATACGCTTCAGCACCGACGGCACCGCGACCATCCTGATGGGCACCAAAAGCCAGGGGCAGGGGCACGAGACGGTCTACAAGCAGATCGTTGCCGAGCGCCTCGGGCTCGATCCGGCGCGCATGCGGGTGATCGACGGCGATACCGACCGGGTCGCCTTCGGCATCGGCACCATGGGCTCGCGCTCGACCGTCATCGGCGGCTCGGCGCTTTATTTCGCGGCCGACAAGATCATAGAAAAGGCGACGAAAATAGCGGCCCATGTGCTCGAAGCCAGCGCCGTCGATATTGAATTCGCCGAGGGCAGCTTCGTCGTCGCCGGCACCGACCGAAGTGTTGCGCTGACCGACGTGGCGAAAGCCTCGTTCACCCCCGCAAGATTGCCGAAGGGGGTCGAGCCCGGCCTGTTCGAGACAGCGACATTTGCGCCCGAAGACGACACTTACCCCAATGGTAGTCATGTCTGCGAGGTCGAAATCGACCCGGAAACCGGTGTGGTCGACGTGGTCGGCTACTGGGTGGTCGACGATGTCGGCACGATGATCAATCCGGTGATCGTCAAGGGCCAGATCCACGGCGGTATCGCCCAGGGTATCGGCCAGGTGCTGGGCGAACAGGTCGCCTACGATCCCGATAGCGGCCAGCTCCTCAGCGCATCGTTCATGGACTACATGATGCCGAGGGCCGACGATTTTCCCGATATCGCGATCACCGCCAACGAAGTGCCGACGAGCCGCAATCCGCTCGGCGTCAAGGGCGCGGGCGAGGCGGGCACCGTGGGCGCGCTGCCGGCAACCATGAACGCGGTGATGGACGCATTGGCGCAGGTCGGTGTGGCCGAGCTAGATATGCCGGCGACGCCGAGCCGGGTGTGGCAGGCAATCCGGGACGGAGCGGGTTAGCCGACCGGAAAATACCGGTCCAGCCAGTTGCGCAGGGTGAACGCGACCTGCGGGTTTGCATCGACGAACATGAAATGGTCGGCACCGTCGAGCAGATGCAGCTCAAACGGCGGTTCTGCCATCCGCGCGAGGCTGAACGCCTCGTCGTAATTGCACACGCGGTCGCGCGCGCTGTGCAGGATGAGGACCGGACGCGGCGAAATCCTAGCCATCATTTCTTCCGGCCGGAACGTAAAGAACGACACCGCGGTCTCCGCCGTGAACTGCATCAGCGAGCCGTTCGAGGTCAGGTTGACCTGCAGCTCCTTCGGCATCTCGAAGATGTCGAACCGGTGGATCATTTTCGATTCTCCTGTCCGTTCGCGATACCGGAGACCGTCCTCCATCATGTTCAGTAACGCGTTCCAGGATTCCGGTGTGTGCATGCCGCGGATGATGCGCTCGCCGTTGCCGAGGCCGTTTTCGAGGATGACGGCCGCGACCCGATCATCGATTCCGGCCGCATATACCGCAACGCCCGCGCCGAGGCTGGATCCGCAGAGCGCGATGCGGCCGCCGTCGACCTCCGGGCGGGATGCCATATAAGTGAGCGCGTTGCGGGCATCCGACACCTCTTCCATCGCGATCACGCGCCCGGGTTCCCCTTCGCTCTCGCCACAGCCGCGATAATCGAATCGCAGCGCGACATAGCCCCAGGATTCGAACTGCTCGCAGACCCATTCGGGTCCGCCGTCCTTGTTGGCGCCGAAGCCGTGCATCATGATGATGGCCGGTCGGCGCTCGCCGGATTTCAATCCATCCGGTATATGGACGATTCCGGACAGCGCCAGACCGTCGGACGGAAATGTCACAGATTGCTGCATGGTGTCCTTCCGCGGTGAAATTCAATCCCAAGGTTGCGTCAGCGCGCTTCTTCCAGTCCCATCCGTGCAAGCTCGTCGGCGCGTTCGTTCTCGGCATGGCCGGCATGTCCTTTGACCCAGTGCCAGCTGACATCGTGGCGCGCTATGGCTTCATCCAGCCGGCGCCACAGATCATCGTTTTTGACCGGCTTCTTGGCCGCGGTTTTCCAGCCGCGTTTTTTCCACGAATGGATCCATTCAGTGATCCCCTTCTGGACATAGGTGCTGTCGGTATAAAGATCGGCTGTTACCCCGCGGTTGAGGGCTTCCAGGGCCTGGATTGCGGCCATCAGCTCCATCCGGTTATTGGTGGTCTCCGGCTCACCGCCCTTGAGCTCCCGCTCGGTGTCGTTCCAGCGCAGGATAGCGCCCCAGCCGCCGGGGCCAGGATTGCCGCTGCATGCGCCATCGGTGAATATTTTAACAGTGCCGATCTGATCGTTCATCGTCTCACGCTACTCCGTCCGCGGGGCGTCAGCCTACCCCGTACGCGGTGGAATCGGATACCGACCGGTGAAATTCGATTATGGGCAGAAATTCCACCGGGTTCTTGCGCCGGGTAAAGGCGGCCTCGGGGGTGTTGAACCAGTCGTGCAGGCGGGTCAGCAGAAAGCGCATCGCCGCACCCCGGGTGAGGATCGGCAGTGCCTCGCGCTCGGCCGGTTCAAGCGGTCGGACTGTCTGATAACCGTCCAGGAGCGCGCCCGCCCGGTCCGCGTCGAATTGCCCGTCGCCCTTGAAACACCAGGCATTGAGGCAGACAGCAATATCGTAGGCGAGGCTATCATTGCAGGCGAAATAGAAATCGATCACGCCCGAAAGTTCGTCTTTGTTGAAAAAGACATTATCGGGAAACAGATCGGCGTGGATAATTCCCGTCGGTAGGCCGGACGGCCAGCTTCGTTCGAGCAACGCGAGTTCGCCGTCGATCCAGGCCGCAAAACCGGCCTGCAATTCGTTCGTCCGGCCGGCGAGCGGCGTGAATATCGGCCGCCACGCCGGTTTCGACAGGTCGTTGGGGCGCGTTATCGTGAAATCAACGCCGCCGACATGCAACCGTGCCATGGCATTGCCGATTGCGCGGCAATGTTCCGGGGTAACGTCGCGCGGCCAGTCGCCGTCCAGAAAGGTGACGATCGCGGCAGGACGCCGCGACAGCGTATGCAGCATTTCCCCGGTACGGTCCCTGACCGGGACCGGGCAGGGAAAACCACAATCGGCGAGATGTGCCATAAGGCCGAGATAGAACGGCAGGTCTTCACGCCGTACCCGCTTCTCGTATAGCGTCAGGACGAATTTTCCGGCATCGGTGGACAGCAGAAAATTGGAATTCTCGATCCCCTGCGCGATTCCCTCGCACGACACCACCGCGCCGATATCGTATCCGGCGACGAACATGTCGAGATCGGCGGCGCGGATGTCGGTATAGACAGC